>JAABUK010000923.1_pt1 | contig 58884 bp, 56 predicted proteins | sample 5559141 | NCBI WGS metagenome assembly JAABUK01 (sample SAMN10711869, study PRJNA513367) | rock metagenome | isolation source: Antarctica rocks | place: Antarctica: Victoria Land, Pudding Butte nord | collected 2016-01-03
GCAAACGAAGCACCGCCCGACATCGAGAGCATCAATTCGCCGTTGCGGAAAAATCTCTGGCCGGAATTGCCGAACTTGTCGAGCAGCGCCGCCGCGCGTATGAGTTCGTTCGCTTGGTCGATCATCGGCTCTATAATCTCGAAGCTGCGCGTCGGTTCGACGAAGGTATAAGCGGCGGCGACGGCGAGTTGCGCGTCTATTTGATCTTGATTCTGCGCCTGTGAATTGGGCACAAGCTGTCTGGCTTCATCGAGGACTTCGAGCGCGAATTTACGATCACCCTTCCTCGCCGCCACCTGCGCGAGCATGGCGAGCATCACCGCTTGATCCTTCTTCGAACGAGTGCCGCGTTCGCGCAGCATTTGTCTGGCTTCATCGAGCTTGCCAAGACGTAATGCTTGCGTGAGCGCTTGACGATCCAGCATCGTGAGCAGTTGAGCGCGTTGCTGCGGATTCGTGACGTTGTCTTGAACGATCTGGCGCGCGCGCGTCGTATCGTTTTGCGAGAGAGCCTTCCACGCGGCACTTTGGTAAAGCATATCGCGCTCTTCCGGCGGAGCTTTCGCGGCGGCTTGCAGAATGCTGTCGGGCGTGCCGTTTTGCATTTGTTCCTGATACTTCATGATGGAGCGAAACTCCGGGTTCGTTTGTTTCATGGCATTAGAGAGCTTGCCGCGAATTTGAGCGGCGCGCGCCGGAGCATATTTTTCGATAAACGGAAGAAGCGTCGGCGCTTGATAAATGCTCGCGCTCATCGCGCCGCCGGTAATCATCGCAGAAGCGGCGATGTCCGCCAGATCGCGCAGCGCCGTTTCATTGAGCAGCGGTTGCGGCTTCTTTGCAGCATCGCCCGTTGCGGCGGACGCCTCGCCCGTAGCCGCTTGGCGTGAGCCGTAGCGTTCGGGGTGCGCGCTTATGTCGAACAACTGCATCACGACGAATGCCGCTTCCGGGTTGGTTTGAAAGTTGGTGCTGTGGAGACGCTCGACAATGCTGCCCGCGAGTTTTGTCGCCGCCTCTGCGTCCTTTCTTTGCAGCACGCGGAGCGTGGAAAGCAGATTCGGTGAAACGCCCTTCGCTAAACTTTCTTCGGCGATGCGAAGCGCCGTTTTCGGATCGGTGGCGGCAATCTGCGCAATCAAGCTTTGTTCGAGCCGCGCGTCTTCATCCATCATTCCACGGTTAGGATTCGCTTGCGCGGGCGCGGCGGCTTTGGCGGGCGCGTCGGATGCGGGCGCTGGCTTGGCGGAACTTCCGGCGCGCAGCAGATCGAGCGCGAGCGTGGCATCGTGGCGCGCGACCATCTGCAATAATTGCTGGCGCAGGGCGGAGGCCATGTAGCCCGCGTAGTTCGCGTAGTTGCGCCCTGTTCCTTCACCGTCCTCTGTGCTATTCGCTATTGAACTTGCGGCGCGCGCGGCGGCTAACGTGTTGAGCGCGTCTGTGAAAAGCGAGCGGGCGCGCTTTTCGTCGCGTGTCCAGAGCAGATCGGCGGCGGTTGCCGTAAGAAGCGCGCGGTTTTCCGCAACGCGAAGCGATTGCGCGTCCGCGATAATTTCTTCGAGCAGCGCGAGCGCCTTTTTCTCGACCTCTTTTTGCGCTTGCTTCTGCTGCTCCGTCGGCACGGGCGTGGAAGCGGGCGCGGGCATTTGCGCAAAAGCAATTGATGAACAAACTAAAAGAGAGAGTGCCGTTGAAGTGATGAGGTGCTTTGCCTGCATAATAATCTCCTTGCGAGTGAAGCGTGCGTTTGAGAAAAGCAAGCTTCCGTCCATTCAAAGTTGCGTGGCGCGCCAATCAATCTTCGTAATCGCTGGCGAGCGTCATGCGATAGTCTTCTGCCATCGACGGATGCCCGTGAGATTCGGACGTAGCGATGCCTTGTTCGTAAGCAGCGCGGGCTTCATTTCGTTGATTCATTTTTTCGTAGGCGCGCGCGAGCATTCCGTAAGCCGCGCCCTCGTCGTCTGCCCGCGCGAGATATTCCTTGAGCGCCGCAATCGCTTCTTCGTAGCGCTCGGCCTTCAAGAGTTCGTTGGCGAGACCGAAGCGCACGAGCGCGTTTTCGGGATCGCCCGCGAGCATCTGCGTGAATGTTTCAATGCGCGATGCAGCCATAATTTTTTCACCGGAGCTTTCATGTCATGCGAAGACACTGATAATGTTTCACACGCGATGTAAGAAGTTTTCTAAAACGAATATTTTGCGAATCCGAAATCGTAAAGGGCTTTCCACAAGCGCAATGGCTTTTAAGCTTTCCATGCCGGAAACGAAATATGGAGCAGCGCACGCTGGAACGCGCGCCAACCATGGCGGCGGCTTTATGTTCAACTCGTCGCATAAGTATTCAGCCGTTGACGCGAGCACTGCATCCATGCGCTTATCCGTTAAGCCGAACGACTCCGCGACGGCCTGCGGGTCTTTGTAGAAGCGAAAATCATCAACGAAGTCCATCAAATAAACGCGCCAGTTCGCTGCGTCAACGGAGATTCTCTTTTTTACATCGCAGAGAGTAATCACTGCCCGAATAACTCCTCTACGAAAAACTGCGTCGCGGGTTTGATCTGCTGGCGCGGATAATAGTTCTCGAGAATGGTGAACACTTCATCGGCGCTTTTAAGCTTCAGAGCGTTGATTAAAAGTTCCACGTCCGTCCGATCTGTTGTGTCCACGCGCGCAGCCAGAACCTTCATCGCCAGCAGATAATCAGGCTCGGGGACATATATTTTCAAGTGCGGGAAATCGAATAAAATGCGCTGGTCGTGTGGAACGACGAAGCCTTTTACACCATCGTTTAGCCAGTCACTTCGCAGATCGTGTTTTTCCGCGACGCGACGAATAGCCTCGCGCATCTCGCTGGCCGGTTTGAAGACCGCGTCAACGTCTCTGGTGCTCGGACGCGCCTCGTAAACCAAACACATCACGGCTCCTCCATATAAACATACTTCTCCTTTTGTATTTGCGGCGCGTAATTCGTCGTTCAATTCCTCCAGATACTGTTTGATTTCTTCCGCATCCATTATCTAATCCGTTAGTGGCTGCCTGCCAGTGGTGATTAGTTTGGCGATGGTCTGTAGTTGCATGTTGGACGTGCCTTCGTAGATTGCGCCGATTTTGGAATCGCGCCAGAATTTTTCGACGGGGTAATCTTTGACGAAGCCGTAGCCGCCGTAAAGCTCTATCGCTTTGGAACTAATCGCTTCGGCGACGCGCGACGAGTAAAGTTTCGCCATCGCCGCTTCTTTGACGAAGGAAAGTCCCGCATCCTTCAAGCGCGCGGCGTTGTAGACCATCAAACGCGCGGCTTCTAATTGCGTCGCCATTTCCGCAAGTTGAAATTGCACGCCTTGAAAATCGCGTATAGGCTTGCCGAACTGCTCGCGCTCGCCCGTGTAGCGAAGCGCCGCGCCCAAGGCTCCGCGCGCGATGCCGATCATCTGCGCGCCGATGCCGATGCGCCCTTCGTTCAAGGTTTCGATGGAAACTTTATAGCCCTTGCCGACTTCGCCGAGCACGTTTTCCTTCGGCACTTGCACGTCTTCTAAAATAATTTCGGTGGTTGACGAAGCGCGTATGCCGAGCTTGTTTTCTTTTTTGCCGACGGAGAAGCCTTTGAAATTTTTCTCGACGATAAAGGCGGTGATGCCGCGATAGCCCGCTTCCGGGTTGGCGTTGGCGAAAACGACGAAGATTTCCGCTTCGTTGCCGTTCGTGATCCAGAGTTTGCGCCCGTTGATAACGTAGTGGTCGCCCGCTTCGACGGCGCGCGTCTGCATCGCAAAGGCATCGGAGCCTGAGCCTGCTTCGCTCAAAGCATACGCGCCGACTTTATCGCTTGCGAGTTGCGTTAAATACTTTTTCTTTTGCCCGTCGTTCGCCCAGCGCAGAATGCAATTATTGACGAGCGTGTTTTGCACATCGACGAAGACGCCGACAGAGGCATCTACGCGCGAGAGTTCTTCGACGGCGAGAATCGCTGTGAAAAACTTAGCGCCCGCGCCGTCGTATTCTTCCGGCGTTTCGATGCCCATCAGCCCGAGTCCGAAACATTGTTTGATAAGCGCCGGATCGAGCTTGCCCGCTTCGTCCATCGCTTCGACGCGCGGGCGCAATTCGCCTTCGGCAAACTCACGCACGCTCGCGCGAAACATTTCTTCGTCTTCGGAAAGCACGGTCAAGGCCGCGCTTGTCGTTTGTTCGGAAACTGTGTGATCCGTTTTTGTTTGGCTCATAAGAATTTAAGAATTTCGTTCCGCGTTAAATTGAATTGATTTTAGCAACGTAGCATCGCTTATCCAAACACTCGCGGTCAACTTTGCGCGCGAAGGCCGCAGCCGAAGAAGCGAAAGTGAAACGAAGACAGGTAAATTCTTGCTCTCTTATCCTTCTCGCAGCGCGCCGCTTTCACTCGCGCAAACTTAAAAGTAGAATGATCGAGCGATGAAGAACAGTTTTCAGTTTTGAGTTTTCAGCAAAACAATTTGAGAGCGCAAGGGCGGAAACCCGCGCGTGAGCGAATGTGCAAACATCAACGAAGCGAGTGTCAAAGATGCAATGAGTCTCTCGCATACAATCAACATGCTTCTTGACAGTCGCGTTTCCGCCTTTTGGCTAATCCGTAAACTAATCAATGAGCCAGCCTGTTGATTTGAAAAAAAGCTCGAACAAGAAGTGGACGTACCTAGGCATCGCCTTTGCGGTGCTGGGCGTCGTGCTCTTTGTTTACTTTGTGGAAAAGGCGGGGTTGCGCGAAATCGCGGGCGGCATCAAACGCCTCGGCGCGGGCTTTCTGCTGGTATTCCTCATCGCCGGAATCCGTTTCGCGGTGCGCGCGCTGGCGTGGATGCGCTGCTTTGAAGCGCCTTACAAACTGCGTTTCCGCGACGCCTTCAAAACCTTTGTCACAAGCGACGCCGTCGGCAACATCGCGGGGCCGCTGAACATGGTTGTCGCAGAGCCTGCGAAGGCGGCGTTCGTGCGTGACCGCGTGCCGCTTGTGCCAGCCGTTTCCGCCATCGCCGTCGAACTGCTTTTTTATACTTTGTCGGTGGCGCTCGTCATTTTCACAGGCGCGCTGACGCTGCTGCTCAATTTTTCGCTGCCGAAGATTCTGCGCATCGCAAGCATCGGCGCGCTCGTTGCCGTCGTCGTTCTTTTGCCTTTGGCGTACTGGGCTATGCGCCGTCAAATAAAGTTTGTCAGCGGCGCGCTCAAGAGTTTGGAGCGGCGTGGGGTGGGGCAAAAGTGGATTGCGAAGGCGCACCCGCGAGCGAGCGCTGTCGAAGATAAAATATACAGCTTCTACGCCGAAAACAGCTCGCGTTTTCTCTCTATACTGCTGCTCGAATGCTGCTTTCATGTCGCGGGCGTCGCGGAGATTTACGTCGTGCTGCTTTTTATCAGCGACACGCCGCCGACTCTGCTCACGGCCTTCGCGCTCGAATGGATCAACCGTCTCGTCAACGTCGTCTTTAAGCCCGTGCCTTTGCGCATCGGCGTGGACGAAGCGGTGACGGGATTTCTGACCGGCGCGCTGCATTTCGGCACGGGCATCGGCGTCACGCTTGCCATCATACGCAAGGCGCGCGTCATCGCTTGGGCGGCAATCGGCGTGATGTTTCTCGTTCGGCGCGGACTGTCTTTGCAGAAATTTACGGAAGAGGCAGAACAGATTTCCGCTGCCGCTGCAAGCGACGAGCGCGCTTCCGCTCGTCCCGCGACAGGCGAAGGTTAAGCGCGAAGCAGCATTGCACGTTTGCCAGTTTCAACGCGCGCTGTTCGACAAAACTAATTTCCGGCAATCACATCTAAAGTCAAATGAAAACAAAAAATAAATTCCTTCGCGTCAAATCGTTATCGCTATTTTTGATGGCGCTATTACTCTTTGCTTTATGCGCAATGAGCATTTGCCTGACGCGTTCGACTGCCGCCGCGCCGATGATTATTCAAGGCAACGCGGCGCGCGCGCAAATCACGATTCTTGCGACCACTGATATGCACGGCAACATCTTGCCCGTTGATTACTACGCGAACAAACCTGATGCGCGCGGGCTTGCTTTAGCCGCAACGGTAGTTAAGCAAGCACGCAAAGAGAATCCGAACTTGCTGCTGCTCGATTCCGGCGACACGATTCAAGGAACGCCGCTCGTTTATTACCACAACAAAAAAAACAACGCTCCGCCCGATCCGATGATGCTCGCCATGAACGCGCTGCACTACGACGCGATGGCCGTCGGCAATCATGAATACAATTTCGGCCTGAACGTTTTAGGCAAGGCGCGAAGCGAAGCAAATTTTCCTTGGCTCTCCGCGAATACTTATAAAAAAGGAACAGACCAAACGGCGTATGACCCGTATCTCGTCAAGGAAGTAAACGGCGTGCGCGTCGGCATTTTAGGCTTGACGACGCCGGGCATTCCGAATTGGGAGAACGCGGAAAACTACGCTGGCCTTGAGTTTCGTGAAACCGTTTCAGAAGCGCGCAAGTGGGTGAAAATCTTGCGCGAAAAAGAGCGCGCAGATGTAGTCGTAATCGCCATGCATATGGGCTTGGAAGAAGATTTGCGCACAGGCAAAGTCGATCCCGGACAAGTCAGGAACGAAAACGCCGCTGTCTCTATTGCTGAACAAGTGCCGGGCGTGGACGTGATTTTGATGGGACACACGCACCGCGAAGTGCCGGGCGTTTACATCAACGGCGTGCTTTTGACGCAGGCGGATAAATGGGCGCGCCGCGTCGCGCGCGTTGACGTGTACCTCGAACGCGAAGCATCTGCCAATGCCGATGGCGGTGGTCGCTGGCGTGTCGCCGCGAAATCCGCGCGCACGATTCCCGTTGACGAGCGTGTTAAGCCGGACGATGAGATTGCGAAACTCGTCCAGCCGTATGACCACGAAACGCAGGCTTGGCTCGGGCGCGTCATCGGCGAATCGTCTGCGGAACTCACGGCGCGCGACGCCCGCTTTCGTGACACGGCGATTCTCGATTTGATTCAGCGCGTGCAACTCGAAGCAGGGAAGGCAGACGTTTCAATGGCGGCGAGTTTTAATCCGCAGGCGCGTATTCCGCGTGGGAACGTCACTGTCCGCGACATCGCGGGGCTTTACGAATACGAAAACACGCTCGCCGTGCTCGAAGTGACGGGCAAACAATTAAAGGACGCGCTTGAACATTCGGCGGAATATTTTCGCGCCTATGTGCCGAACAAAGCGGCTGCCGATCTCGTCGATGAAAAAATTCCCGGCTACAATTTCGACATCGCCGAAGGCGTCACGTATGACATGGATATAAGCAAAGCAATCGGCGGGCGCATCGAAAATTTACGCTTTCACAATCAGCCTGTCACGCCAGCGCAAAAGCTGCGGCTTGTCACAAACAACTACCGCATTAACGGCGGCGGCGGATTCACAATGTACAAAAACGCGCCCGTCGTTTACCGCTCCAGCGAAGAGATACGCGATTTGATAATTGATTGGGTCGAGCGCCACAAAATCATTCCGCCGGAGCCGACGAACAACTGGCGCTTGCTGCCGAACTGAAACGAGGATTTTACGGAAGCGTGGCGATTCTTTGCATACGGCCTTTATCGAACACGAACACGTCCGTTGACGCCGGGCAATCATCGAGCCGGAGCCGCACAAACATTTTTGCGTGATCCACAACTTCGACGCATTGAAGATGCTCGTCAACGCGCTCGAACTCGTTTGCCTGATCCAGCAAGCGAATGGCGATTGATCGAGGGCTTACGGTTGATTCAATCGCGTCGTTCACGGTTTGAATGTTGTGCAGCGCAACGAAACGCGTGTCCGTAAAATGCTTTGCGGTTTGAAAGTTTTGTAGCGCGTCCGTCAGCCCGTTGTGAAATACGGGCGCGCCCTTCAAATTGTCGGGCGCGTTCAAGATCAACACGCTGTCGTGTTCGGACGATGCCGCAACGTCATTCAAAATCGTTTGCGAAAGCCGCGCCGCTTCGCGCCAATTTTCATTGCTGCGGTAAAGCGCCAAAGAATAGAAAATCAGTAAGCATCCGATCAAAATCATCCACACCACTCCTGCGCGTCGCACAAACATTATTGAAACGTAGCCAATCGCGATGCAAGCGAACACGGAAGGCAAATACAAAAAACGCTCGCCCTGCGTATCATACAAACTCAAGCGCAAGTTAATCACCGGCGACAAAGAGCACAGAAAGGATGCGACGAGCAGCGCCATGAAAATGTTCTGCGGCCTGCGTGCGTCAATCGATCGTCGTTTGTGTCTATGAACAAGAGCGGCGGCGATGAGCGCGGCGCAAACGACGGCGAATAAAACGAACGCGGGCGACTTGAGCGGCTTCAATAAGATCACAGAGAGTTCTGTCGGAAGCGGCGGCAGCACCGCGCGCAAGGAAAATTGCAGCGCGCGGTCGCGAATCCATGACGGCGCGAAATTCAAGTGCTGCGCCGCGCCGTAGCCGCCGACCAAAGAATTTATCGCGAGATAGCGCGCGCCGATAAAAACGAGCAGCAAGACGACAAACGCGGCAAACGTTTTTAGCGTATGCCCGAACGCCTCCCGGCTTTGCTGCTGCGCGGCGCGTGCGAGTCCCATGACGAGCGCGAGGAAGGGAAGGCAGACGGCGGATTCTTTAGCAAGGAGCGCCAGCGCGAAGAAGAGAAGCGAGAAAAGGATGTGCGCTGGATTCTTCGTTCGCCAGTATGAAACGTAAAACGTCAGCGACGCGAGACTGAAGCAAGTTGCGATTAAATCTGCGCGCCCCGAAATCCACGAAACGGCTTCGGTGTGCGAAGGATGCAGTAGAAAAATTAAACCCGCCGCGAGCGAAATTCTTTGCGCTTCTTCCCGCCCCGGCACCGCGCGAAATTCTTCGATTAAGCTTTGCGACAAAAGGAAAACGAGAAAGGCATTAACGATGTGAAACAAGATGTTTGTGAAGTGGAAACCGGGCGGCGCAGCGTTCCACAATTTCACATCGACCAAGTAGCTCAAAATAAAAAGCGGGCGAAAAAATCCGCCATGCTCGCGTCCCCACGTCACAGCCAGATTGCCCGCGCGCACTTTGCCTATTTGATCGAAATCGTCGGAAAGAAAAAACGCGCCCGCGATGTTTGAATACGCGAGCGCGCCGATGATAAAAAACGCGCCGAAGATTCGTAGGTAAAGCTTTTTTCCAATCATCAAAAGCAATTATGTGAAAAGTAATTATTTGACAGTGGCGGTTTTTCCTTGCAGTCGCGCCGTCGTTTCGGGATCGTGGCCTGCGTACCAGCGCACGTAAATCATGTAAGCGACGATTGCTATGTTGAAGAGAAGCACTCCCACTTTGAACAGACTCGGATGGCGCGCGAGTTCGTAAATCTCGATTGGCACATAAACCATGCCGGAGATAATTGCGAACCATTCCGCCCACGCGCGCGCGCGCCACAATCCGTAAGCTTCCGTGAAGCGAACGCTCGAATACACGAGCGCGATTCCCGCCATCAACCACAGTCGCGCGTCCGAGACTGTTCCGGCAAATTCGACGAAGCGGCGCAGGAATCTGCGATCAGGATTGAGGTGCGAATAACGCACGATTGTTTCGGCTACGTCTTGCGCGTCGCGGTGAATGAGGGTCAACAGAGCGATGCCGATGATGAGCACCAGCACGCCTTTCGTCGCCTCGAAAATCGCTATCGTCCGCAAGCCCGCCTTGAGCGCCTTTTCGGGCTTCCTGCTTTTGACGGCAGTTTCAACCGGAACGTCTGCGCGATTCATTAAAATTTTTTCGTCCATTAAATTGATCCTGACAACGGAAGCATGTCGTGGCGTGCCTTTCTCGACTGCACTATAATATACGCGTGATGCGCTGCGAAAGATAAACCGTCGAAAATTTTGAACGAGCGTGCGCGAAAAATGTCCATACCGTTTCGCCGTCGCTTATTAGTAAGGAAAGGCGCGTGTTAAGTGCTGAGAGTTGAATACCATGATGGATTATATTTGCCCGATCTGGATTTATGGATCGATGCGGCGGGCGGGCGCGAGCGCTGCGTGATTTCGCACGGGCATTCGGATCACATAGCGGAGCACAAAGCGATTATCGCCACGCCGGAAACCGCGCGTATTTTTCGCCACCGTCGCGGCGATGCGGAAACGGAAATTCTGAATTACGGCGAGCGCAGAGATTACGGGCGTTACGCTTTGACATTGTATCCGGCGGGGCATTGCTTGGGATCGGCGCAGGTGCTCGTTGAAGCAGACAATGAGCGGCTTGTTTACACGGGCGATATAAAACTGCGTCCGAACGTGACGGCAGAGAGCGCGGTCATCGTGCCGTGCGATACGCTCATCATGGAATCGACATTCGGTGATCCGCTTTATCGTTTTCCGCCGGACGTGGCGACCTTTGATCGCCTTTATGCGGGCGTTGACCGCGCGCTTTCGGATGACAGAGTGCCTGTGGTGCTCGGCTACGCTTTGGGAAAGGGACAGGAAGCGCTCGAACTTCTTTTGCGGCGCGGGTATCGCGTCACGCTGCACGGGTCTGTCTGGAATATGTCGGAGATTTACAGGGAACTCGGCGTGGAGTTTTCCGGCACATACGAAAAATATGACCGCGAGCATTTGCGCGGGCGCGTGTTGATTGCGCCGCCCGGTTGCCGCAAGCAAGCGATGGTGATGAATATCGAACGCCGTTACATAATTATGCTGACGGGCTGGGCGCTGCACAAAAGCGCGCCGTATATGTACAAAAACGTGGACTTGATTTTGCCGCTTTCGGATCACGCGGATTACGATGAACTCGTGCGACTCGCGCGCGAATCCGGCGCGGAAAGAATCATCACGATGCACGGCGAGCCGAAGTTTGCCGCGAGTCTGCGCGAACTGGGCTTTAACGCCGAGCATCTCGCGCATCATCCCGGCTCGGCGGGCGCGGAAAAAGAAAAAAAGCGCGCCGCGAAGAAAGCCCAGACTGCCACGCCGCGCCGCCTTTTTGATTGATTAATTGAAACTGCCTTGAAATTGATCGCCTGCGGGTTTGCGCTTCCTCACCTTCGTCTTTATAATATGCGGACTTTTCCAAAGCATGTGCGTTGATGGAAGCGAACACGCTTTAATCAGTTCTATTACCCCCGAACATTTTATAAGTCATGCCAACAAATCTCCTCTGGAAGCAGCGACGCAATAACAGGCTCGGCAACAGAAATGCACGGCGTGAAGCAATGCCTTTGCGCGCACTCGCCGCGAATCTCGCTCCCGGTTTAGCGCAACTCGCGCGCGCCGCCTTTGCCGAACCGTTTGCGTTGACGGTGGAGCGCCACGCCATAAGTCTTCCGCGACTGCCGCGCATCCTCGACGGCTTGCGCATCGTTCAATTAACGGATTTGCACCACAGCCCTTTTACAGGCAGCGGGCAACTCGAGCACGCGATTGAAACAGCCAACAGCCTGCAGCCGGACATCATCGCTTTAACCGGCGACTACGTTTCGCACGAACGCGAATACGCCGCGCCGTGCGCCGAACTCGTCGGGCGTCTGCGTGCAAAACACGGCGTCTTCGCCGTTCTGGGCAATCACGATCACTGGACGGATGCGCCGCTCGTCGCAGACCTTTTTCGCGCCGAAGGCATTCGCGTGTTGATTAACGAAGGCTTGCGTTTCGAGTTGGCGGGCGCGAGTTTCTGGCTCGCGGGCGTGGACGATACGATGGTCGGCCTCGAGGATTTGCCGCTCGCGCTGGCAGGCTCGCAAGCAGACGAAATGAAACTGCTGCTCGCGCATAATCCGACGATTTTGCGCCGCGCCGCGCGTGCCAAAGTCGATCTTGTGCTCAGCGGACACACGCACGGCGGGCAAGTCGCATGGCGCTCGGAACGAAGCGCTTCAGGCAAACCGCGCCGCCGCATACTGCGCGGGCTTGGACGACGCGGCGATACGCAAATCTACGTTTCACGCGGCCTCGGCACAGTCGTTTTGCCGATCCGCTACGGCTCTCCGCCCGAAGTCACACTGCTCGAACTGCGTTGCGCCGCATAGTATTTTTGATTTGCGATTGCCAATTTGCGATTTGAAATTCAGAGAACCTTCAGTCTGCTTCCAATCGAAAATCGCAAATCAAAAATCGCAAATTCTTCTATGTCCTCACGAATCATCACCCTGCCGAATGTGCTCACCGTGTTTCGCATGGTGCTCGTGCCGGTTTTCGTGACGCTGCTTTTTTACGGGAGGTTCGGGACAGCGCTCGGCGTCTTTGTGCTGGCAGGGGTGACCGACGGCTTGGACGGATTGCTCGCCAGACGCTTCGACCAGAAATCACAACTCGGCACGATCCTCGATCCGATTGCCGATAAACTTCTTCTCGTCACATCCTTCATAGTGCTTTCGCTGCCTTCGATTAGCCCGCATCCGAAGCCCGCGCACTTTCCTGTGCCGTTCTGGGTGACGGCAGCCGTTTTGAGCCGCGACATTTTTATCATCGTCGGCGCGGCGGCAATCAACATCGTGACGGGCTTTCGTGGCTTTCGCCCATCATGGCTCGGCAAAACAAGCACGACGGTGCAGATATGCGCGGTCGTCGCCATTCTCTTCGCAGCCATATTTCCAAACGGCAGTGGCTATTATCTTCCGACAATCTACGTTCTGGTCTTCGCGTTCGCGCTTTTTTCCGGCGTCCACTACGCCTTTTTCGTTTCGCGCCTGCTTGGTGAAGACCGCCATAACGGTTCTTGAGGGTTACTCATCAGAGTCCGAATTCTTCGTTAAGCCCTTAAAATTCAACAGTTGGCTCAATCCTAAATCAAACTATACGAATGTCCACAGACAAAACTTGACAATAGAACACTCAAGTATTATATTGTCCATGCGTTCAAGTTGGGTTGATTCTATTTTTATCTGGCTTTGCCGGTGCAAAGCCGAATGGAACGCCTCTTAGCCGATTTACACTAACTGTCGAATCGGCCTGAAATTTAATCTGGAGAAGAAGAAGCACATGAGCAAGATTATCGGTATTGATTTGGGCACGACAAACTCCGTAGTTGCCGTCATGGAAGGCGGCGAGCCGACTGTGATTACCAACTCGGAAGGCGGGCGCACAACGCCTTCGGTCGTCGCGTTCACGAAAGACGGCAATCGTCTCGTCGGACAGGTTGCCAAGCGGCAGGCGGTCACGAACCCGGAAAATACGGTTTATTCAATCAAGCGTTTCATGGGTCGCCGTTTCAATGAAGTGACCGAAGAAATCAAACAGGTTCCATATAAAGTACAGGGCGCGGGCAACGGCGACGTGCGCATCAACGCAGGCGAAAAAGATTACAGCCCGCCGGAAATCTCCGCGATGATTCTTCAGAAAATGAAACAGTCTGCGGAAGATTACTTGGGGCAGAAAGTGGATAAAGCGGTCATCACCGTGCCTGCTTATTTCAACGACGCGCAGCGGCAGGCGACGAAGGACGCTGGCAAAATCGCCGGTCTCGAAGTCATGCGCATCGTCAACGAGCCGACAGCCGCCGCGCTCGCCTACGGTCTGGATAAAAAGAAGGATGAAACCATCGCCGTGTTCGACTTTGGCGGCGGAACCTTCGACGTTTCGATTCTCGAAGTCGGCGAAGGCGTCGTCGAAGTGAAAAGCACGAACGGCGACACGCATCTCGGCGGCGACGACATAGACGAACGCTTGATGGAATGGATCACGGAAGAATTCAAGAAGGATCAGGGCATAGACCTCTCCAACGACAAGATGGCTTTGCAGCGCCTCAAGGAAGCTGCGGAAAAAGCGAAGATCGAGTTGTCATCCGCGATGGAAACGGAAATCAATCTGCCGTTCATCACCGCAGACCAATCCGGGCCGAAGCATCTTGTGATGAAACTGACGCGCGCGAAGTTCGAGCAATTGATCGAAGCGATTTTGCAGCGTCTCAAATCTCCCGTCGAACAGGCGATCAAGGACGCGGGCATTGACGCGAAGAAGGTTGACGAAGTCGTGCTCGTCGGAGGCTCTACGCGCATCCCTAAAGTGCAGGAGATGGTCAAAGATTTGTTCGGCAAAGAACCGAATAAGTCTGTCAACCCGGATGAAGTCGTCGCCGTCGGCGCGGCTGTTCAAGCGGGCGTGTTGTCCGGCGAAAAGACGGACATTCTCTTGCTCGATGTCACGCCGCTTTCGCTCGGCATCGAAACTCTCGGCGGCGTCTCCACGAAGTTGATCGAACGCAACACGACGATTCCGACGCGTAAATCGGAAGTGTTCTCGACGGCTTCGGACAATCAGACAAGCGTCGAAGTCCACGTTATTCAAGGCGAGCGCCCGATGGCTTCGGACAATCGCACGCTCGGCAAGTTTCATCTTATCGGTATTCCGCCCGCGCCGCGCGGTATGCCGCAGGTTGAAGTGACCTTCGACATTGACGCCAACGGTATCGTCAACGTCTCCGCCAAAGACATGGGCACGGGACGCGAGCAGAAAATCACGATCACTGCGTCGAGCGGTCTCTCGAAAGACGAGATAGACAAGATGATGCGCGACGCCGAATCGCACGCGGGCGAAGACGTTAAGAAGCGCGATGAAATCGAAGCGCGCAATCGTCTCGACAGCCTGACTTATCAAGTGGACAAAACCTTCTCCGAGAACCGCGAGAAAGTGGACGCGACTGCCGCGACGGAGATTGAGGAAGCTCTCGCAGACGCAAAGAAAGCGACGGAAGAAGGCGGCGTCGAGCGCATGAACGACGCGTTCAATCGCCTGCAAACCTCTTCGCACAAACTCGCTGAAGCGCTTTATCAACAAAGCGGCACTGCGGCGGGCGACACATCGGGCGATCAAGCTTCGGCGGCTGGCGCGGGCGCATCCGGCGCAGGCACGCAAGGCGCGACGGGCGGCGAAGACAATGTCATCGACGCCGAGTATGTTGATGTGGATGACAAAAAGTAAGCGACGGTAAATCGTTTAATAGTAAATGGTGAATGGTGGCAAGAAAATCGCTTGTCACCATTTACCGTTCACCATTTACTATTTATCAACATAAATGGCAAAAGAAGATTTTTACAAAGTGCTCGGCATCAAACGCGACGCTAAGCCCGAAGAAATCAAGAAGGCCTACCGCAGGCTCGCGCGCAAGTATCACCCGGACGTGAATCCCGGCGATAAATCTGCGGAAGAACGCTTCAAGCTGATTACGGAAGCGCACGATGTGCTTTCCGATCCGAAGAAGCGCGGCGTTTATGATCGCTTCGGGCAGTATTCCGACAACCTCGCGGACGCGGCGGCGCGCGGCACGGCCGGCAGCGGCGGCGGGCGCACGGGAGCGGGGACAGGCGGCTTCGATTTTGAAGGCTTCGATTGGAGCAATGTTTCCGGCGCGGGCGGCGGCGCAACCGGCAGCACGGGCGGCTCCAGCTTCCGCGACATCTTCGCAGACCTTTTCGGCGGCAGCGGCGCAAGCGGCGCACGAACGGTTGAACGCGAACCCGCGCGCCCGCAACCGCAACGTGGCGCAGACATCGAAATGCCGCTCGCGCTTTCCTTCGAGGAAGCCGTCAAAGGCATCACGACGAACATTACCGTCACACGCTCCGAGCAGTGTCCGCGCTGCAACGGCGCGGGCGACACGGGCGGCCCCGTCGTCGTTTGTCCGACATGCAAGGGCGTAGGACAAGTGCAGCGCACGGGCGGGCGTTTGAAATTTTCGCAGGAATGCCCGGATTGCAACGGCACGGGCAAACGTCGCCAACCGTGTTCGGTTTGCAACGGCAAAGGCGTCGTGCCGAAAACTGAAACCGTGAAAGTGCGTATTCCGGCGGGCGTTGACACAGGCTCGCGCGTGCGTATTCCCGGCAAAGGCGAAGGTGGCAGGCTCGGCGCGCCGCCCGGCGATCTGTTCATTATCACGAACGTCGGACGCCACAAATTCTTCACGCGCAAGGGCGATAACATTTACGTGATTGTGCCTTTGACCGTGCCGGAAGCGGCGCTCGGCGCGAAGATAGAAGTGCCGACGGTGGAAGGCAAAGCGCAATTGCGAATTCCTCCCGGAACGCAGTCGGGGCAAAAGTTTCGCTTGCGCGAACGCGGTGCCTTCAGTTTGCGTAACCCGCAGGCGCGCGGCGATCAATTCGTCGAAGTACAGGTCACGCTGCCGAAATTGGTTTCCGAAGAAACAAAGGATTTGCTGCGCCGTTACGCCCAGATGAACCCGGAAAACCCGCGCGTCGAGATGGGACTGGAATAAGTATTCAGGAGCCGGAAGTCAGCAGACAAAATGAAAAACAAGGAACGTTCTTCTTCTGACTCCTGACTCCTGACTCCTGACTTCTGAAGCTATGAAACAGAAAATCCGCACATATACGATTAGCGCAGTCGCCACAGAGTACGACATTCATCCGCAGACCCTTAGGCTTTATGAGCGCGAAGGACTCTTAGCGCCTTCGCGTTCCGAAGGCAACACGCGGCTGTACACGGATGCAGACCTCGAACGACTCGAAGTGATTCTCTCGCTGACGCGCGACCTTGGCGTTAATCTCGCGGGCGTCGAAATAATTCTCAATATGCGCGAAAAGATGGACGCGATGCAGTCGGAGTTCGAGCGGTTTTTCGATTACCTGCAAGCGCACGCAGACGATTTCACGCGTTTCACGGAAGCCCCGCAGGACGCACCGCCCGGCGCGCTCGTGCCTTCCACGCGCAACACTGCGCTGCGCCGCCGCAATTTCTCACGCGGTCAACACTAAACACACAAAAGCTTGTCTTCTTCTTGCGCGCGGTGATAAAGTTCGCTCTCCATTGCGTTGCGACGCGTCTCGCCTAAACTCAAGTTGGAACGGCTGATTCTGGCTCACGCAGCAAGCCTTTACAAAATGCGCCTCGCGTTAATCATCGCAACGGCTTAATCGCTATCTCGAAAACTTAGTCCGCCCGCAATACCCGCGCTGTTCTCGCTTCGCGGAGACCTTCGCGCCTTACCTACGCGAAACGGCGGCCCCATCTCTAACTTTAGGAGAGCGTCCTCACCATGAAAAAAAGTATCGCCATCACGCCCTCCCCATCGCGCACCACTCTCTTTGTTTGTTCGTCGATGTGGATGCTGCTGTTTGTTCTGACGCCGCTCGTGCCATCAAACGTGCGCGCGCAAGACCTCGACAACGCGACGATAGGCGGGCGCATTTTCGACCAGAACGGCGCGGTCATTCTGGGCGCAACTATCACGGCGGTGCGCAACTCGACAAACGTTGAACGCACAGTCACGACCGACGCCGAAGGCCGCTATCGTCTTATCCAACTCGAACCCGGCGCATACACCCTGCGCGCGACGGCCACCGGCTTTGCCGTCGTGCCACTAAACGTTGTCACCATCGCCGCGCAAAACGTCCAACTCGATATTACGCTTGAGGTGGCGGGGACGATTGTCGATCCCGTCCTCGTCGAAGACATTGCGCCGCCTGTTGATACGACGCGTACCGTTGTCGGCGGCACTGTCACGCGCGAAGAAGTAGAATCTTTGCCGGTTGCGACGCGTTCGCCGCTCGATCTTATTTTTACGCTCGGCGGCGTCACTGAAGAACCTCTCTCGACGCGCGACCTCGCTGAAGACCGCAATCAGAATCCGCGCTCGACGCCCGAAGAAGCCGGACTCTTTGCTCTTTCCGGCGGCTCTGCTTCGTCCAACAACATCACGATTGACGGACTCGACAACAACGATGACCGCTCCGCGCGCGAGCGCTTTCAGCCATCCATCGAAGCCATCGATGAAGTGCAGGTCATACGCAATCAATTCTCCGCCGAATACGGGCGCGCTTCCGGCGGGCGCGTCAATCTGCGCACACGCGGCGGCTCACAGAAATATCGCGGGAGGCTCTTTTATTTCTTCAGAGATGAAGCACTAAACGCCAACACCTTTTTCAACAATACGCGCGGCCTCAAGCGCCTGCCGCTGCAGGAACAAAATCCCGGCTTTACTTTGAGCGGCCCGCTTCCGCTGCCGCGCTTCGGCGAAGGCGGCAAAATTTTTTCGGGCGGGCGCAGCAAAACATTTTTCTTTGCCGCATACGAAAACGACACCTTGCTCGACACGGCTTTAATCGACACGCTCGTTCCCGTTCAGCAAAGCAGCCTTTTTCCGCTGCCGCAGCCGACGACGCTTGACGGCAGACGCCTCGAAGTTATCAGCGCTCCGAGTTTACAGGCGGAGGTCGCGCTCTTCGTGCAAAGCATCAGCACGCCGCAACGCAACAACATTTTCACGGCGCGCATTGACCACACATTTACGGACACGCACAACGGCACGTTTCTTTATCAACTCGGACGCTTGAAAAACTTGCGGCAGTTCGGCGGAGGCTCGCGTCTCGCCGAAGCTCTACAAGGCAGAACTCGTAACACGGACGCCCTCGCTTATTCCGACAATTATGTTTTCTCGCCGAAGCTCGTCAATCAACTGCGCCTGCAAATTTCGCGGCTAACCCCTGCCGTCCAGACAAGCAACGCCGCGAGTCCCGTCGTGCTGATAAGAATCAACGATCCTTTGCCGTCCGGCAATGCAGCCAACCGCGACGGCACGCTTGTCGCCGGTTCATCGACCACCGGCGCAAGTGACCGCCGCGAAAATCGCTTTCAAATTCAAAACACGCTTTCTTACGTTCGCAACGCGCACTCTTTGAAATTCGGCGCGGACGTGCAGCGCATTCGCTCGATTTTTATCGATCTCGTGGACGCTTCCGGCACTTTCGATTTTGACAGCGCGGGCGACTTTCTGGCAGGCTTGCCTTCACGCTTTCGCCAGAATTTTCAAACCGAATCCACACAGCGCAACACCTACACGGGCTTCTTCGCGCAGGACGAATGGCGCGTGCGTCCCAACCTTACCTTCAGCTACGGCGTGCGCTACGAAAACGAAACAATCATTCGTGACCGCAACAACTTTGCGCCGCGCGTCGCGCTTGCATACGATCCGTTTCGCTCCGGCAAAACCGTCATACGTCTCGGCGCGGGCATCTTTTATAATCGCGCGCTTCTTAGAACAATCGACGACTTTACGCTCGGGCAGCAGCGTCTTTTCCTAGACACAGACCTCGCGCTCGATCCCGTGAGCGGCAGGCGACTGACTCCGGCGCAGCAAACCAACTTGAGCAGCCAGCGCAGCTCGAACGCAGGCCAACTTGACTTGCGCACCTTCGTTATCAACAACATTAATTTTCCGCAAACACTCAATGCAAATTCGCCGCTCGTCGCAAGTCTCGGCGGACTGCAAACAAGTTTTTCGCGTCGCCTCGATCCGACTCTTCGCATCCCGGAATCCTATCAAGCTAACATCGGCTTCGAGCGCGAAATAGGCAAATCGTTTGTCGTCGAAGCCAACTACACGTTCAATCGCGGCATTCACCTTTTCCGGGAATTCAACGTCAACGCGCCGGTGCTGCCAAAGGGCTTCAAAAACTTTACGGACTATTTGCTCTCGCGCGATTTCACGAACTTCCGCAGCGGCGGATTGCCGCGCCCGCTCTACAACACTTCCGGCTCGACTGCGCCCGCCGGAGAACTCGTGCGCTTCGTGCTCGGCTCTGCGACGACGAGCGACGCGAACAACATTAATCGCATCGTCGAATTCGGCTTGCCCATTTCCGTTATCAATCTCAACAGCGTCAATTCGACGACAGCGCTCAACGCCGCCTTGAGCGCCGTCGATAATTTGCGCCCAGACCAGACGCGCGCAGACCTACAACAACTCGCTTCCATCGGCAACAGTTTTTATCATGGCTTCACGCTCGAAGCGCGCCGCCGTTTCAAGCGCAGCAAAGACGGCTTCGGTTACTCGTACCGCGCTGCATACACGCTTTCGCGCCTGATCGATGACGGCATCGTCAACACTTCGGACGCGCTGGTGGCGGGAGATTTTCGCGGTGAACGTTCACGCAGTTTGCTTGATCGCCGTCATCGCTTTGTGGTTTCCGGCACGTTCGATACGCCCCGTTATTTCGGCAAGCTGCGCTTCTCGCCGATCTTTCGTGTCGCATCCGGCGCGCCCTTTAATATTTCCGTCGGCGGCATTGATCGCAACCTCGATGATGTGATCAATGACCGCCCGATTTTTACGGGCGACACGAAGCTCTTAAAAGCGCGTCGTCCGGGCGAGCTGCTCAATGCGTCAATACTGAATTTTTTCGCGCTGCCGAGCATCGGGCAAACAGGCAATCTGCCGCGTAACGCAGGCTTAGGCCCCGGACTTTTTCTGTTCGACTTGAATGTGACGCGCGAATTCAAAGTGAGAGACAGCGTGCGCCTTCGTCCCGTCATTGAATTCAACAACGTGCTTAATAAAACCGTCTTTAGCTTCGGCACGCAGTTCATAGACTTCAACGCCTTTAGCCCGACGGCGAGCGCCGCCACGCGCCAGAATTTTATCGACAATTTTCTCGTCACGACGCGCACGCTGCGCCCGCGCATGATACGGCTCGGCGTGCGCATCGATTTCTAAAATAAAATTTCAGCATCAATAGAAAGGCGGATTTATGTAGGGGCAGGGCTAGTCCCTGCCCGTGTTTTATGTGAAAGAAAGCGGGTAGGGACTAGCCCTGCCCCTACAACATTCTTATTCATTTGCAAGCGGCTATATAGGACAAGCAATCGTAAACAGAACACGAAACATAAAAAGGCCGCCTTCGATTTGAAGGCGGCCTTTTTAATAAAGTTGAATCAGCGGCGCACGCGGAAGTGGTGTCTCTATAACGTTACTTTGCTTGTTCGCTGTCGCGGCGCTGTTTCTTTTTGCCGAGCAATTGATTGTCTGCCGCGCGAATCAGGTTTTCGGGTTCCGAAGCGTCGGCGGGATAGATGGCGATGCCGTAACTCATGCCGAAGGATGCGGGCGCGCCCTCTTTCGCTCCGGATTCCCTGAACGCTTCCTGCACGCGTTGCATCAACTGAACGGCGTTCTCTTTTTCCGTTTCCGGCAGAATCACGCTGAACTCGTCGCCACCGTAGCGACAGATAATATCCGTTTCGCGCAAGGCGTCATCGAGCGAGCGAGCGCATTTTGCGAGCAGGCGATCACCGAATTGATGCCCGCGCGTATCGTTGACGAGCTTGAAATCGTCCAGATCGATGAGCGCAATCGAGAGCGGGCTATGATAACGCGTCGCGCGTTTGACTTCTTCCGCCAGCCGCTCGTAAAAAGTGCGGTGATTGTATAGCCCCGTCAAACTATCTGTGCGCGAAAGATGAAGCAGTTCGCCGGTGTGTTCTTCGACAAAGGCATCGATGGTTGCGCGCGTCGCTTCGTCGATGGCGAGACCGACGCGGCGATATATCGTTAAAAGTTTTGCGGGATCGCGCCCGTCCGCGAACTGTGTAAGATGCTCCTGCAAGTAAAGAAAAAGGTGTTCGCGCAGCAATTGATACTCGCGCACGAGTTCCTTGACCTCGAAATGCTGGCGCGCGCGAACGCGGCCATGCTTGGCGGCAGTGACAATGTGCGCGCTTTCAATTTTTTGTTCGTCGAGTTCAATCACACGCAATATTTCGCGCAGCACGAGTGGCACAGAATCCATCAAGAGCGGCTCGGCGATGCCTTCCGTCGAGGGTACTTCGTGGTCTGCGCGCACGGCATCAATCCAGCGCTGTGCAATTTCATCTGTGCCGAGTTCGATCAGGTTCTTGAAGTCTGTGAAATCTATGGGCGACATGTGCTGCATAACGGGATATGACATCGGCGCTCCTAAGAGAATTGTTGCGTTCGATAGTTTTCACCAAAAAGCTTATACGAGAAGAGCGCGAAAACTATCTCCGCATATTGCTCCGGGAAAGTTTCTCGCGCTCACTAATAAAGTTAAATGATGAACGAGTGCCGCGCTCCAGAAAATGAGCTTGTCAGTGCGACGAATGTTCTTCCGGGAATGTATCCGTGAAAGCTTCTATCACGCGCGGGTCAAACTGTGTGCCCGCTTGCTTGCGTAGTTCTGCAATCGCTTCCGCGTGTGTGTGCGGTTTGCGGTACGGGCGATCCGTTGCCGTCATCGCGTCATAAGTATCCGCGACTTGAACGATGCGCGCCATCAGCGGAATATCCGTGCCAGCCAAGCCTTCCGGGTAGCCTTTGCCGTCCCAACGCTCGTGGTGATGCTGCGTGCGTATGCTCAATTCCCTCGGAAGCTTGAAATAGGATGTCAACATCGCGCCAAAGCTAGGGTGTTTTTTCAGCACGAACATTTCCGTCGGCGTCGGCTTGCGCGGGCGACTAAGCACGGCTTCAGGCACAAGGAGTTTGCCGATGTCGTGCATCACGGCGGCCTTGCCCAATTGCTTCAAGCGCGTCTCGTCAAAGCCGAAGGCGTGGCCTGTGGCGCGCGAAAATCTGGCGACGCGCAGGCTATGCCCGTAAGTCGAAGGACGCGTGCGCTTGAGACGCCTTAGCAGAACTTCCGCGCCGTCGCCGCAGCATACTTGACCGATTGAACGCAGGCTATGGCAAACGCGTTGCAGATAATTCGCCCAGTCGCCGTTCACTAATCGGATCGTTGACGTGCTGACGCTGTCCATCACCATTTGATCGCGCATATACGCCGCTCCTTACGCTTTGAAGAAATTGCTTTTAACAAGCGAGAGAGCATTCAGCGTGCCACGTTTGCGCGCTCTCCGCGAGTGTTGTGCACGACAGGAAAATCAGTTGCCTTCAAAAGCAAAGACAAAACCATTAAAGATTAAATCGCCCGAAGTTGTAAGCCGTAAGCTGAGATTGTACGTGAAGTATATCGAAGCATTAAAGGCGGCGTCGCATTGTCAAAGTGAACGGTTTTGCGTGATGATGCGTTTGTCGTGTACACGAAATCGTGCTTGCAGAGCGGCAAAGAACACACGCACCACATGAAATTTCACTGTTTTTCGACTTGTGATAGACTCGCCGCTTTGATTCCCGACCATTCGTTTAATCCCGCAGCCATAAGGTTGGATCAATGAGCGAAGCGCACCCGCCCGCAGACAGCGAGGGAGAAGTCGAGACGGCATTGCTCGACGCCGAACTGTTCATCAAATACAGAGCGCCGGAGCGCGCCATCAAGCGCCTTCATGCGGCACTCGAACGCCGCCCGCGTTCCCTGCTGCTGCGCGAGCGTTTGCGCGAAATCGCCGCCACACATAAACACTCGGACGAGGCCGCGCGCCAGTGCCTTGCGCTTGCCAGCCTCTACATCGAGCGCGAAGATTTGGAAGCCGCGCATGACCGCCTGCTCGAAGCCAAACAGCTAGACCCGCGCATCTCCATCGCCACCGGACTCGAAGCCATACGCCGCGCGCGCCGCCCGGATTTTTCGCCGCTCACCGCGCCAGCGCAATCGGCAACCGCTCTGCGCCCCGCTTCCGTATTTGCGGGCGACCTCTCCGCAATCAGTATCTTCGACGCCGTGCAGGTGCTTGAGAACGCGCGCTTGACCGGCTCGCTTTCGATCACGAACGAAGCCGTGCAGGGAAGAATTTTATTTAACGAAGGACGCATCGTCGGCGCGGAGAGCGGAGATCTAATCGCAGAGGAAGCGTTCCGCAAAATCGTCGAAGCAACATCCGGCGCGTTCGATTTTGAAAGACACGCGGAAGCGTTTCCCGTCACCATCAACGCCGCCAGCAACACCAACCTCATACTCGATTCATTGCGGCAGTTCGACGAAGAGAATATGTAACCGGCTCCAACCTTCCGTTGTTCAATCCGGCAACAGTTCAATCAAGCAGCACGCGTGCGCCAAGCGCTTCAGCGCGTTCGTGCGCGGCGAGCAGTCGCAGATATTGAGCGTAGTTGCGCCCGCGCGCGTGGAGTCTGGTTTGTTCGGATGTGGAAATATCGTTGCGCAGCACGAAATCTAAAAAGTCGTAATAGTCGGCAATCGCCGCGCCGGAAATCTCGCGCGTGTAAGTTGTCCGCGCGTGGTCGTCGGAGCGAAAGCCCGCGAGCAAATCGAAAAGATTATCCGTCGTGAGATGCGCCGCTTCGCGCGTCAGTCGAATGGGCAAGCGCAACTCGAAAAAGCGCAAGCCCTGCGTGGTCGTGACGCGCCGCAATTCCTTTGTGCCTTCGCCGTCGAAGGGCGATTCCGCATCGACTAGAATCCGCAGCAGGCGCGGTTGATCGCACGCATCGAGCGTGTCCAGCAAAAGCTGCACGCGGTCTGCCATGAATTTTTCAAACTGCCCTTCAATCGGGTACGTGACGCGCCCTAAACAGCCGACGGATTCACCTTCGCCCGCCGCTTCCTTCGGCAAACATGCAGGGCACGAAGGGCAAATCATCGTTTCCCTTTGCATCGTTTCTATTTCGTCGCGCGAATTTTCGATGAAGCGCAGTTTGTCCGCGTCCGGCACGCCCTTGTCGCCCGTCGTCAAACGCGTGTGAATGTTCCCGAGACTGCCCCACGCGCGCAGATGTTTTTCCGAATAACGCGCCCGCAAAGGACACGCGAATTGAACGGCAAATTCTAAAGACAATCCTTCTTCACCTCACTTACAGGCAACGCGAAAACATAGCAATCAGCGATTTCATTATCACTAACACACGAACGCGCCGCGCGGCAAGCGCGCCATCGAGAGAGCCGCGAAACTGTGCGCACGATAATAATTTTCAAGCTGCGATTGCCTTATGAAAACCGAAATGGGACAGCGCGTTGGCATACATATCTATATCGCTCGCCTTCAAAGCGCCTGCGCAGATGTGACTCTTGCTTGCCCGCTTCTTTGCGAAGCTGTTAAGCTTGAAAACGCAAAGTGAAAGGCAAAAAAGTTATGGCGATTAGTCAAGATTTGTTGGAGATTCTGGCGTGCCCGGCGTGTAAAGGGAAAGTCGAAGTGCAGCCGGACGGAAACAGTCTCAAGTGTGTAGAGTGCCGCCGCGTATATCCGATCCGCGATGATATTCCCGTGATGCTGATTGATGAAGCAACGATTGAGGATGAGGACTCCACACGCACAACTTGAATCGCCGCCGATTCTTTATCAATCCACCGCCGCGATGCTGCGCGATGATGAAACGACTGTGCCGTACACGATTTTTCCGGCGCAGCCACTACTTCTTGCGCCCGCGCGTTGGGATTGGCAAAGCGTCGAACGCGTGCTCGTCGTGCGCCTGCGCTCCATCGGCGACACTGTGCTTGCCACGCCTTCCCTGCACGCGCTCAAAAGATTTCTGCCGCGCGCGCGCATAGACATTCTATTAGAAGACTGGGTTGCGCCCGTGCTCGACGGATTCGCGGACATTGACCGCGTCATCACGATCAAGGGGCGTTCGACGGCGGCGCGCGCGCGTGTCGTGCATGAGCTTCGCGCGGCGCGCTACGATGTCGCGTTTAATCTGCACGGCGGTACAACCGCAACGTTTCTCACGAGAGCTTCGGGCGCAAAGCAACGCGTCGGCTACGCTGAATACCGCTACGGGCGTTTGCACAATCACCAAGCGCCGCCCGCGCATGAAATCTGGAACAGAGACGATACGCACTCGGTTGAAAATCAACTCGCGCTGCTCGGCTGGGCGGGAGTGCCTGTGACGGACTTGCCGCCGACGCATCTCGCCGTCACGAACGCTGCGGCGGCAAGCGTCAACGCGAAACTTCGCGCTGCCCGCATCAACGAAGATGACACAGCGAACGAAAGCAGCAAGCCTTTCGCGCTGCTTCATCCGGCGGCGGCTTTCGCGTCGAAGCAGTGGGCAACGGAAAACTTCGCGCGCGTCGCCGAAACTCTTCACGCGCGCGGCATGGACTGCGTTGCGATTGCCGCTCCGCACGAAACGGAAATCATCAACGTGCTCATCGAACAATCGCGTGCGCCGATTACTGCTCTGGCAAATCTTTCGCTGCCTGAAGTGACGGCGCTTGCCGCGCGCGCGCGTCTCTTCGTCGGTAACGACAGCGGCATCGCGCACATCGCGGCAGCCGTCAACGCGCCGTCGGTCATCATCTTCGGTTCATCGAGCGTCGCGCGCTGGCATCCCTGGACGCGCGCCGCTTACGAAGTCGTCCGCGAAGCGATGCCGTGCGCGCCGTGTCCCGGCTACACATGCGGGCAATTCGATGCGCCCGAATGTATCCGCCGCGTTTCCGTCGAGAGAGTCACAGCGGCGATTGAACGCGTATTGGAAAAATAGAAACGCGTGCCGGGAAAATAAAATAGCCTTCGTCTTCGCTTGTTCCGGCAACGAAGAAACTTAAATTATGAAGCAACTGACAGCGCAAGCGGTGGCGGAATTGACGCGGCGTTTGCGCGAGCGTTTCGTGGTCGTGCTCGGCGATGTGATGCTCGACGAATTCGTGTGGGGCGAGGTGACGCGCATTTCGCCGGAAGCGCCCGTGCCGGTCGTGGACATTCAGCGCGAGTCGGTTCACTTGGGCGGCGCGGCCAACGTCGTGGCGAATCTCCTTGCGCTCGGCGCGCGCGCGGCGGTGGTCGGCGTTGTTGGCAAGGATCGCGCCGGAGAAAATCTGCGCAGGGAACTACAAAACGCGGGCGCAGCGCAGGCAGATCAAACTCTCGTCGTTGATGAAAGCCGCCCGACGACAATCAAGACGCGCATTATCGCGCACAATCAACTCGTTGTCCGCGCAGACCGCGAGCGTCGCACGCACGTCGCGGCAGAAACGGAAGACCGCATCATCCACGCGTTGAAAAAATTGCTTATGGACGCGCACGCGTTTGTCGTCTCCGATTATGACAAAGGCGCTGTCACGACGCGCGTTCTCGCAGAAGTTCTGCCGTTCGCGCGTGAACGCGGCATTCCCGTATTGATCGACCCGAAGATACGCAACTTCGATGCTTATCGCCCGGCGACGCTCGTTACGCCGAATCACCACGAAGCACTGCGTTTGACGAATACGGAAGCGGACACGAACGAAGGGCTTGAACAGGCGGCGCGCATGATTCGCGCGCGGCTCGGTTGCGATGCCGTGCTCATCACGCGCGGCGAGCGCGGCATGATGTTGCTGGAATCGAACGGCGCGCCCGTTCAAGTCGAAACCGTCGCGCGTGAAGTCTACGACGTGACCGGCGCGGGCGACACCGTGATCGCCACGCTAGCCTGTGCGCTTAGCGCCGGAGCGACGATGCTCGACGCCGCAATGCTCGCCAACCACGCCGCAGGCATCGTCGTCGGCAAAGTCGGCACCGCGACTGCCAGCACAAAAGAGCTTATCGACTCCTTCGCGTCGCTCGAAGAAAATAATGAAACTTAATAAAGAGCGCGTCTCCACGCTAATCTGCTTTCTGCTGCTTTGTTCGTTCGGCTCCGGCGCAGTCGTCGTCAACGTCTTTGCCCAAGAGCCGCAGCAACAGCGCGAACGCAGAGTTGTTTCCGCAACGCCCGCCGTTTCTACAACGCCCACAGCTTCCGCGACTGTGCGTGCCGCTTCCGCGAATGCGCCGCAGACGATTGAAGACTTACGTTCGCGCATTCGCCAAATTTTGAGCAGCCCGCAACTCGCGCCCGCCTTCGTCGGCGTCAAAGTCGTTTCGCTCGATACGGGGCGCACGCTCTTTGAGGAAAACGCCGGAAAGCTTTTAGTTCCCGCCTCGAACATGAAGATGTACACGATGGCCGCAGCGCTTGACCGACTCACGCCGGAATTTCGCTGGACGACTTCCGTTTACGCCGCGAATCGCCCGGACGCGTCCGGCACGCTGCGCGGCGATTTGATTGTTTACGGGCGCGGCGATCCGTCCATCGCGGCAAGCTTTAACGACGGCGATTACACAAAGGCGATTGATGAGCTTGCGGAGAGGATTGCGGCGGCGGGCGTGCGCCGCGTCGAAGGCGCTCTCGTTGGTGACGAAAGTTATTTCACGGGCGCGCCCTACGGCGCAGGCTGGGAATGGGACGATTTGCAATGGTACTACGGCGCGGAAGTAAGCGCGCTCACTGTCAACGATAATTCGATTGATCTCTTCGTCAAACCCGGTGCAAGCGTCGGCTCATCGTGTACGATTGCGACGGGGCCAGCCCAATTGCCGCACATCACGATCAAGAACCTGACGACGACCACCGCGCGCGGCACGCGCAGAGAGTTGAGCGTTTATCGGGACTTGGGCGCAAACACGATTGAAGTCGGCGGAAGCCTGCCGCTCGACGACAGAGGCTATACGGGAGAAATCGCCGTCGCGCGCCCGGCGCAAATGTTTGTTGATTTACTGCGCGCCTCGCTCTCGCGTCGCGGCGTCACCATCGCAGGCCAATCGCAAATTATTGATGCGCGCGCGCGCCGGAACATTCCGCTCGACACGTCGAAACTCTTTGAGTTAGCCAAACGGCAATCGCCGCCTTTGAGCTTCATCGCGGCGAAGACTTTGAAGCCGAGCCAGAATCTTTACACGGAACTTACCTTACGCACGCTCGGCGAACAAAAGGGAAGAATTGCGGCAGTCCCCATTTTATCCATCTCCGGCAGCGAACAACAGCGCACCGCACAAACAAGCGCACGCTCGACGAGTGCGGAAGCGGGCATTAATGTTGTCAAAGCTTTTTTGCAACGCGCGGGCGCGGACGCCGTCGTGATGAACGACGGCTCCGGCCTTTCGCGCCACGACTTTGTGACCGCCGACGCGAGCGTAAAGCTACTCGCTTACATCAGCCGACTTCCGTTCTCGAACGTCTTCCGCGACGCGCTGCCCTTGGCGGGCGTTGACGGCACGCTCGCCAATCGCATGAAAGGCACGGCGGCAGCGGGCAACGTCCGCGCCAAGACCGGCACAGTCGAAGCCGTTTCCTCGCTCTCCGGCTACGCCACAAGCGCGGCGGGCGAGCGCCTCGTCTTCTCCATCATCGTCAACAACTATCCGGGCGGCGCGGACGTGCGTCGCTCATATATAGACGCCATCGCCGAATTGCTCGCTTCCTTTAACGGCAAATCATAAAGCCGACGTGATGCTGCTTTTGTTCGGCAATCCTCTGTAGAAAATTTATGCCACAAATCCTAACTGCGCGGTGTTTATATTTTATTGCGCTGCTTTGCCCGGACACTGTCACGTTAAGGAATGAAGGCTATGAAGATTCTGCTGGCTACAATTTTACTTTTCAACTTTTTAGCGCCCGCCCTGCCTGTGAGTTCAGGCTTTAATCAACCGAACGCGCCCGTAGAATCGTTAAATTTAACTTCTGCCGAGATTGCGGCGCTCGTCAACGAATGCGGCGAACGCACAACGCGTATGACACGGCGCATCTACGATTACACGTACACGTTGACCACGCTCGAAAACGAAGTCGATAAACGCGGGCAAGTCGCGCGCGAAAAATCGAAGGTTTACGAAGTGTCGCCGTTTCGCGTCGGAAGCAAGAAGGGCGGGTTCGCCAGCGTGCAAGTCAGTGAAGACGGTGTGCCGTTTAGCGCAGAGAAGATTAATCGCGGACGCGAGCGCGCCGTTAAGCTGATAACCGAAGCCGAAGAGAAGGAAGCCCAAGGAAAGGATAAACTGGCGACGAGCGAATATAAGCCTAGGTTTTCTTCTTACGGGATCGTGTTGGAGCAGCGTCAGTTCGGCGGTGCAGCCAAGTCATATTATCCGCTTCGCCCGACGGATTTTCTCGTGTGGCACGAATTCTATTCGCCGCGCCGCACCGTCTTAAAGAATCGGGAAGCGATTTTATTAAACTTTCGCTCGCGTCCCGGCTACGTTTACGACCAAACGAACGTTCCCTTTAGCGGAGGAATTGAAACCTTCGGGCGCGTGATGGCGCAACTCGGCGGGAGAGTCTGGATAGACGCGACTGACAAAGTCATCATGCGGCTCGAAGCCGTGCCAATCGCAGAGATGAATCAAGCGGGCGCTTCATCAATCGACGCGCCGAACGCGAATGCTCCAATCGGATTCGAGTCGATGCGCTTGCCGAACGGCGTTTGGATGCCGGATCGGAGTTGGTACAACTCTTACGGCAGAGAAAAACTTTTCTGGAAAACTGGTATTAGCCGCGCGCGGAAGTTCAGCGATTTCAAGCTGTCCAACACGGAAGTGAAGGACATAACGATAGATGAGCCGAAGTCGCAGCAGTAATTTCAATGCGGCTCGATGAGCGTCCGTGCTATTTATGAATACCGAAAGGACTCACTCAATAAGGGACTTGATCTTCGTTGAGCGTACAGCACAGTAAATCATTCCAGCCGACTGCCCGAACTGGTCGCCTCTTTCAATGAACGATCATAGCGTGGATGTCAGATAATAGTGGTGGATTGCTCGAAAATTGGAATCTATGAAACCAATTGATAAAAGAAGTTCTATGAAAGTTGCACTTAAACTTTTATCTCTATTGATTCTAATTTTTAGCTTTTCAATAGTATGCGTTAGTCAAACAGCGGAGTCTGCTGAATCGGCTGACGTTATTGTTCCAGAGCAAGCAATGAAACAAGTCGTTCGCAGAGTCTTGGTTTTGAGTTTCAAACCGGCAAATAAACCGACAGTTATCTATCTTGCTAAACAGGAGCTTCGGCAATCTTGGTTGCCATCCATTAAAAACATTAAGTTTCGATTGCTGTCCAGCGAAGAAATTCAACAGAAAGACCTGAACGTTTACTTTTTTACGAAGCCTGACCGCTCAGGGGAGATATATGACATCGGGTTTGCGTTTGACGAACCGGATTGCAAATATCAAGGAGCTAGTTGGAAATTTCGCATCTCAAAACAACGAGTACGACTTTGGCAAAGCGGTGGTATCGGGGGCGGTTGTGGCGGTGGGTCATAACCTAGACTGCAATGCAACAAGCCGTTTATCTATTTCTATGCGTTTCATTAAATTTCAAGGTTTCGGCAATGATTACATTGTTGTGGAGGCAAGTCAGGTCGCCGGTGTCGAGTCGTTGAATGAATGGGTGCGGCGCATGTGCGACAGGCATTACGGAGCGGGCGCGGACGGCGTGGCGTTGATCGGTGAAGCAGCGGATGAAGGCGCGGATTTTGCGGTGCGTATCTTTAATCCGGACGGCGGCGAAGCCGGGTTGTCGGGCAATGGAACCAGGTGCGCGGCGGCGTGTCTTTATTACAGGAAATCGTGGGCGAGTGAAACCTTGCGTTTGGAAACGCGCGCGGGCGTGGTGATTTATCACTTGCGCGAGAACGATGGGGCGGGGCATTTTTTGTTCGAGTCTGAACTCGGACAGCCGAAATTCGAGAGCGGGGCGATTCCGATGTCGACGGAGAAGCCTTTGGAACGTGTCACGGATTATCCATTGACGGTTGAAGGCGAAACTGTTCATGTGACGGCGCTCCTGATGGGCAATCCGAACTGTGCTGTGTTTGTTGAGGATTTCGAGAGGATAGATTGGCGGCGAATCGGGCGCGCGTTGGAAAAACACGAATCGTTTCCAGAGCGCACGAACGTGGAATTCGTGCGCGTGCGTGACCGGCATAACATAGAACTGCGTATCTGGGAGCGCGGCGCGGGCGAGACGTTTTCTTCCGGGACGTGCGCGTGCGCGGCGGTCGTGGCATCCGTGATTAACGGCAAAACGGAACGTGATATAAACGTCTGGACAGAAGGCGGGCTAATTAAGATCGTGTGGCGTGAATCAGACGATCAGGTGGTGTTGACGGGCAAGGCCGATGTGGTTTACAGCGGCGAATGGTTGGGCGCAGGCAAAAGCTGAATTGGGAAAAACTGAAGAAGTTTGTAAAATATATTACGATCCGAGCTAGACAACATTTTCGCAATATGTTAGTCTCTCTTTTGTAACAAGCGGACTTGAACAGTTCGCTTGTTTTTGTTTTTGCTCTTTCCACGCGCCGCATCAAGGATGCAAGCCCCCAACTTCGGCTGACGTTTTCGATCACTCCTAGAGCCGAAGGTCGTGTCACAGAAAGTACCAGACCCGCGCGGCGCGTTCGTTGGAAAGAATTATTCGACCCGGACAGGAGACCCTTTGATATGAAATCCCTCTTGAGCGGCAGTGCCGCTTTGACCACCGCGCTGCTTTTAGGATCATTTGCTTTTTACGCTCGCCCGCTCGTTGCCGAACCGAACACCGCTTCGCAACAAACCCTAAATCGACAAGAGCAATACATTCCCCTTGCCGCGACAGTAACGAAGGCCTCGCTTGCCTCCGCTGCGCTTCACGTCGATGTGACAGTCGATGCACCGGCAAAAGTTTCCAAGACAATTCGTAACACAACTGCGCCGAAGGCTGCGCGAGAAATAATGCCGCTTGCTGCTTCGGCATCAAGCGATGCGCCGCAGTCTGCCGCTGCCGCGCAAAACTATGTTGCCACCGCTTACTGCTTGCAAGGACGAACCGCCAGCGGGCTTGTCGTCGGCAAGGGCATGATTGCGACGGATCGCACAGTGTTGCCGCTCGGATCGAGCGTGCGCATCGAAGCCGGTTCATACACGGGTGTTTACCTTGTAACGGACACGGGCGGCGGCGTGCGCGGGCGAAGAATAGATGTGTGGGTTCCTACGACAAGTGAAGCACGCCGTTTCGGTCGCCGCAGCGTTCGGCTGACGGTGTTGAGCTACGGCGGAAAGCGCGCAGGCGCACGCAATTCGCGCGGCAGTTAATTCGCTCGCTAAAATCTGTTGCCGGAAAATTTTATAAAGAGGCCGCTGTCCAAATCAGCGGCCTTTTCTTATGATCGGGATGTTGTTTTGTCCAAGTCATGGGTTCACGCGTGCATGGTGTGTTTATAGGGATTTCTATTTGTATGTGATGTAAATAAAGAAAGGCAGATTTATGTAGGGGCAAGGCTAGTCCCTATCCGCCGTTTGACAAAGGCACGGGCAGATACAAGCCCTGCCCCTACATCGATCACGTTCATTTGCAAAGGGCTATAAGGTGCGATGGAGTGGTAGCGCGTTCGTCAAGCAAGGCAGGCATGGTAAGATGAGCCTCTAAATTTTCTCGTCGTTTTCTCGTTGTGAATTCTTAAATTATGTTCGAGTTGACTGCGCTTAACTGGCTTGCGGGCATCGCATGGGTGACGGCTGCGCTATGGCTGGTCGGCGCTTTTTTGACGCTGCGCGGCCTTTCGCGCCAACCCTCGCTCGCGCCGGTAGCGAACGACGATGAGAACTTAAAACAAAGCGATGCGCCGCTTGTTTCCGTTCTCGTTCCGGCGCGCAACGAAGAAAAACGCGTGCTCGGTGCGGCAATTAATTCGATGCTCGCGCAGGATTATGGAAATTTCGAGATCGTCGCGGTTGATGATCGCTCGACGGATCGAACCGGAGAAATGTTGCACGCGCTGGCGAAGACAAACGAACGCCTGCGCGTGATCGACGGCGCGCCGTTGCCGGACGGGTGGCTCGGCAAGCCGCGCGCGATGCAGCAGGCGCTTGCGGCATCACGCGGCGAATGGGTGCTTGCGACAGACGCCGATATGATTTATGAACGCCGCGCATTGCGAACGGCGATGGCGACAGCGCTAACAGGCACTTACGATGCGGTGACGTTTATTCCGCGCGTCGATTGCTTGTCGTTTTGGGAGCGCGTGTTTATGCCCGTGTTCGGTTGGTTCATGGTCGTCGCGCTCCCCGTTCACCGCGTCAACGATCCGAAAAGACGCGAGGCCATTGGCATCGGCGGATTTTTTTTAATGCGGCGCGAAGCTTTGCGGCGCGTCGGCGAATACAATGCGGTGCGCGCGGAAGTGGCGGAAGACTTGCGCATGGCGGAAGCCTTGAAGCGTTCGGGCGCGCGGCTGCGCATAGAGTACGCGCCGGATTTGTGCAGCACGCGAATGCAAACCAACTTCAGTGAAATCTGGGAAGGCTTCACGAAAAATTTGTTCGCGGGCGCGGAGTTTTCGTTGCTCAAAGCGACGGCTGGCGGCACAGGCGTGCTGATCTTCGCCGTCGCGCCGCTGTTCATCGCGCTGTGGTGCGCAATCGTCGGCATAGCGAACGGCGCGCAGGCGGGAACCGGTTGGTTGCGCGTGTTTGTGCCGATGGCGCTGGTGTGGATAATTCAAGTTTCGATTTTTGCGATTGTTAATAGAAGGTGCGGTGTGCCGATCTCGTATGCTTTCACTGTGCCGCTCGGACATGCTTTGTTCGTCGCCATCCTCGCCAACTCGACCATTAAAATTGCGACCGGCAGCGGCGTGACGTGGAAGGGGCGCAAATTGTATGAGCGTACAGGCGGCGTGCGCCCGCCGCGCGCGAAAACGATTGCGCCGACTTTGCCCGTCGCTGATGAATAGATGATGAAGGTAAAACAAATTCCGCTCCCTGCGCCGCTCGTCGAAGTCACGCGCGGGCATCTTATCGAATCGCGCCATCGCGGGCATCTCGTCGCCGTCGATGCTAACGGGCAGATTATCGCGCAACTCGGCGCGCCCGAAATTACGACCTATTTGCGCTCGTCTGCGAAGCCGCATCAGGCCGTTCCGCTCGTCGCTTCCGGCGCGGCGGATAGATTCAATTTCACCGCGCAGGAGATTGCCATCTGTTGCGGCTCGCACAGCGGCGAATCCGTCCACACGCAAACCGTAGCGACGATGCTTCACAAAATAGGTCTCGACGAAAGCGCTTTGAAGTGCGGCAAGCATGAACCGTTCAGCCGCGAAGTCGCGCGCGAAATGCGGGAGCGTGGGATTAGCCCGAACGTGCTGCAAAATAATTGTTCGGGCAAGCACACGGGAATGCTCGCGCTGGCGCTTCATCTCGGAGCAGAAACAGAAAGTTATGACTCGCCGGACAATCCCGTGCAAAAAATGATAAGGGAAACTGTGGCAGAGTTTTCCGATGTTGCCATTGAAGAAATTGCGATTGGCGTGGACGGTTGCGGCGTGCCTGTCTTCGGCATTCCGGTTCAAGCGATGGCGTTGATGTACGCGCGGTTGGTCGCGCCGCCGGAAACTTTTAAAGACGAAACGCGCGCGGCGTGCGAGCGAATTGTTTCTGCGATGACGGCGCATCCTGAAATGGTCGGTGGCACAATCGAACGCCTCGACACGGAATTAATGCGCGCGACATCGGGACGACTCATTTCAAAAGTCGGCGCGGAGGGCGTGTACACCGTCGGCTTGCGGCCTTCAAAAGAGTGGCCGCGCGGTCTGGGTCTCGCGCTCAAAATCGAAGACGGCGAAGATCGTCGCGGGCGTCCGACAGTCGTCATCGAAGCTCTACGGCAGCTCGGCGTGCTTTCTGCTGAAGCGCTTCACACGCTTGCGCCCTACAGTAGCTTTCCCGTGCAAAATCATCGCGGCGATGTCGTCGGCGAAGTCAGAGCGGCGTTTGAACTATCAAGGAAGGCGAAGGCATCTTGACGCGAAGGCATAGCGATGCATAAATTCGCCCGGCTGAAAATCATGGACGTGAACACGAAAAGCTTTTTGTGAGTTTTTATGAACGAAGATTTGCGCGCGCTTTTTCCTATTTCGGAGCATACGGTTTATTTGAATCACGCGGCTGTTTCGCCGCCGCCCGTGCCGACCATTCAAGCCGTCACAGCGCATCTCGAAGATGTGGCGCGGAACGGTTCGCTTCATTATCGCCGCTGGGTGGCTGTTAAAGAGAATGCGCGAAAATTAATGGCGGCGCTGCTCGGCGCGCGCCCGGAGCAGATTGCTTTCATGCGCAATACTTCGGACGGCCTCTCGACTGTCGCCAACGGCTTGCGCTGGCAGGCGGGCGATAACATCGTCACTTTTCGCGGCGAGTTTCCATCGAACATTTATCCATGGCTGCGCCTGCGCGAGACACAGGGCGTCGAAGTGCGCTTTTGCGAGGAACGAAACGGGCGCATAGATTTGGACGAGTTTATCAATTTGATTGACGGGCGCACGCGCGTCGTCGCCGTTAGCTGGGTGCAGTATGCTTCCGGCTTCCGCGCGGATTTAGAGCGTCTCGGACGTGCCGCGCGCGCGCATGATGCGCTGCTGGTGGTCGATGTAATTCAAGCGCTCGGCGTGCTGCCGATTGATGTCGAAGCTGAACTCGTGGACGTCGCCGCGAGCGCGTGCCACAAATGGCTGTTGACGCCGGAAGGCGTCGGAGTGCTGTATCTCTCTGACCGCGCGCGAGAGAGAATCGAGCCGACGCTCGTCGGTTGGGTCAGCGTGCGTGACCCGGAGGATTACAGCAATTTCGAGCAGGAGTGGAGCGAGGGCGCGCTCGCGTGGGAAACAGGCACGGCGGCGACGGCCTTAATTCACGGGCTTGAAGCGAGCTTGAAAATGCTGCACGAAACAGGGATCGAATCCATCGCCGCGCACTTGAATGACTTGACGGATTATTTGTGCGAAGGATTGCGCGCGCGCGACTATGAAATCATCAGTTCGCGGAGCGCCGGTGAAAAATCGCAGATCGTTTGTATCCACCACAAAGGAGAACGCACGGCAAAGGCGCTCTACGCCCATCTTCAGCAACAAAATATCATTGTCGCGCCACGCGGAGAACGCCTGCGGATTTCACCGCACATGTACAATAACGCGGATGACATAGACTCTCTCCTCCACGCGTTGCCATAATTGTGAGCCGTGCCGGTTCCGGATAATTGCGGCTGCTGATTTTCGTGAATTAAAATAATTCAGGAATACAGTGCTCTTGTATTAGAAAAGTGCAATTTACTCTTGGCTGCTATAATTAATCTCTATCAACAACCTTTATAGCAATAATTTTTACTAGGAAAACAAGTAATAGCTTGCTGTACTTGCAACACAAGCCGTATGGCACGGACGTTGCACTAGGGCAAAACGGTTAAAATGATAAGGGTAGATTAAGGGGTTAGATTGGGTAGGCTCGAACGACGGCAATGAGTGAAGGCTTTGGGGGAAGCATTCTCTCATTCTAAAAAGCAAATGATGGCTCTTTCGGGGGAACGGGGTCATCAATCGCAAAGCGGTCATAAGAGCACTAAGTTGCTGGGTTGCCGGTAATCGTCCTGAACAGGCTTGGGGGAGCCTTACAGGAAGACCGGCAACCCGCAAACTTTTTAAGGGTAGATAAAAAGCGGCGTTAAGGTCAATCACCTTAACGCCGCTTTTTCTATGACCGAAGCTTGCACCGCAATTTAATTTTCGCCTTTACCGAGCAATCTGGCGGGGTCTGTTTGCGCCGATAAATTGTCGAGGTTAAGGCGCATCAGCCCGCCTGCGTCGGTATAGGCGGCGTTTGCCGTCTGCTCTGCGCGGCGGCGGAGAAAAACTATGCCGCCGAACATCACGCCGACGCCGAGGCACAAGATAAGCGCGAGGCCAGAAGCTTTGAGCACCGACAAAATTACTGCGGCAGTCGTCGCGGCGTATTCGTGCTGGGCGCGCTGCAATGCGCGCGGATTATCGCCGAGCCACTGCACGAGCTGTTCGTAGTGAACCTGATCGATTAGCTTTTCGGCTGTCTGTGCGTTCGGCGCATTGAAAACGAAAACTGAATAGTTGCCGACGCGCCTGTAAGCAGAAGGCGCAGGCTGATTTTCGCCGCGCAATTTGTTGATAGATTCCTTCACGCGTGCATCGTTGTCCGCCGCAATCTGCGGGGTCGTGTATTCCAAGATGGCGAGTTGCGACGAATCATAAGGCGCGACGACGGCTTCGGTTCCCTCTATAAAATCAAGAGCATCGAGCACGGGCTGGCCTTCGATTATATTTTTCAGCGAAGCGAGGCTGACGGCATAAGCCGCGTGCGCCTGCGCCGTTTCCCAATCGGGAAGATGTTTGACGAGCACGGGAATTTCGTTTTCGTTAGCCTCAAGAGTTTGCGCAAAAGAACGCGCAAAGGCGAGCGCAGTTTCCGCAGAGTTCGTGTCTTTGGCTATCGCATCTACGACCACTACATTCGCGCCTTTGAAAAAAATAATATTACCCGGCGACACGATGCTGGCGGTGCCTGCTTCATTTGTTTTTGTAAGCTGTAGCGGTGAAATTTTATTGAAACTCTGTTCCTTTTCATCTGTTTTGTATAACGGGACTGTCAAAAGCGCGTAAGCACTGGAATCGGAGCGCGTTTTAAGAAGAGTGACTTTCACTCTCTCGCCCTTCGCGGATCGATACTCGCGCGATGCGCCGGATACAGCATTGAAATCCTGCGCGCTGAAGGAATGTGCTGTGGCCTGCGCGCGAAACTCCCCGACGCGTTCGGGCAGCATCTTCGCTGCCTCACCGGATTGGTCGAAGGTGTTTGCCGTCGCCAGCACACAAAGATACGAAAGCAACAGGAGTATAAAAGGCAGTTTCGATAAATGTTGAATCAGCAAAATAGACCTCTCGCGCGAGAATCATCGAACAAGCAAAATTGTTTAGACACCGAAAGAAGTTAGATGTTCCACGCAGCCGACGCGGTTACGCATGGAACATTGCGAAGAAGCGGTTAGCGCCAACGGCGAAGTTCGCGCAAAAGCAGATCGGCGTGGCGGCGCGGATTGCGTATGTTGCGCAAGATTGTTTTGCCGCCCGCTTCGCTCGCGTTGTCGATCAGTATGTTGCCGACACCGAGCAGGCGTTGCGCGATGCTTGCGGAAACGGTCACGTCCTGAATATTTCGCAAAGGAATATTGCGCGTCGTCTTGGCGAAAAGTCCTTCGCTGATTTCAATGTTAGAATCAGTCAACGTGTAACGAATCGTGTTCAGGCGAAAATGATAAAAAGCGGGAACGAGCAGAAGCGACAGCCCGAATAGCACGGATGCGAGCGGCGGAGCGTTGACGAGCGCAAGCACCACTATCAGCATAATCGAGCAGATTGCCGCCGCCGCGTAGCCCGTCTTAACGAAGAGCCGCGTCGGGCTTATCGTGAAGACGGCGCGCTCGACTTCGTTCGATTCTGCGTTGCGCGTTTGGGATGGCAACGTGTCGCGCACAGAGTTAGTCGGCGCAGCGACATTGACGGCAGCCATGCGCGTTGTTTCGGGATCGACGGCGATGCTTCCGCACCCGGAACAGAAACGCGCGCCGGGCGCAATGCTCGAACCGCACGTCTGGCAATAAAACGTCATTTCTTACTCGACGCTTCCGGCGATGCGCACGTTTTCCAGCAAGTCCGCCGGATCATAGGGAGTCGTGACCACGCTGCGCGCGCCGAGTTTGAGCGCTTCGCTGCGGACGTTCTCGTTGTTCGATGGCATCAACAGCAGCACGGGCAAGGTAAGGCGTCCGCCGCCTTGTTGCCGCAAGCGGCGCAGAGTTTCAACGCCGTCGATACCGTGCAGTTCCTGATCGAGCACAAGCAAGTCCGGGCGTTCGATACGCAGTAAATCGAGTGCCTGTTGACCGTCAAAGGCAGCGCGCGCTTCGTAACCGGCGGAGCGTATCAGCGAATTGAGTTGCGCCATGCGCGCCGCATCCGAAACGGTCAGCAAAAGGCGGCGCGGCATGACGGCTCCGCTTGAACGACGTTCGCGTTCGCGCGCGGCGGCTTCGGCGGCGGCGTGCGCGACATCTACGCCGTTGGCCTGCATTCGATGGCTGCTATGCACGGGCATTACCATTCCCGGCGCGACATCATCCGCCATACGCGTTTCACGAACGACGCCGGAACTGATTTTATGCGTTGCGGCCTGCGGCACGTGCGGCGGCGTGGCCTGTTCTCTCTGCGAAGCCGGTTCGGGCGATGATGACGCGGCTGGCGCGTGCGGCATTTGCTGTAGCGCTGTTTGGCCTTGCGTTGCAAATTCGTGTGGCGCGGCGGCGGGCGTTTGCTCCGGCATCGTGTAGGCCACGACGCGCGCGTGTGCGCCACTGACGCGAGCGGCTTCGGCGGCGGCTTCAGCCTTTTCGATCATCGTTTCCACATCTTCGCCGTCTTCCGGGAACGAAGCGAGGCCGATGGCGATGTCGCTGTTCAAACGTTCATTCAAAAACTCGCCGCGAAGCCGTGTCAATGCAGCGACGGCGGCGCGTGTCGCCATGCGCGGCAGATAAACGAAGAGCGTCGTCGGGCCGTAGAAGGCGACGGCGTCGATGCGGCGCAAATTGAGTTTAAGAAAACCGTGTGCTTCGGCGAGCGTGCGGTCTCGCGCCGCTTTGTCGATGCTCGCTTTGCCGTCGCGCGAAACTGCGTAGACGAGCGCCAGCGTGCCGCGCGCGCCGCTTGTGATTTCTTCGCGCACGGAATCGAGCATCAACATGAAATTATCTATTTCGCCGCGTTGATCGCCGACGACGGGAGCGGCGCGGCGTCCCGCTTCGATGCGCCAGAAAAGCGAATCGAGCCGCGCGAGCATTTGCGCGGGCGGAATCGAGAGCGGAAAATAATCATCGACGCCGATGTTCAAAGCGGCGTTGCGCATCGCGCGCTCATCCGTGTTCCAAGCGAAGATAAGCGGCAGCGCATACGTCGCGGCCTCCGCGCGCAATCTGCGCGCGAGCGCCAACTCGTTCTCGTCGCCAATCGCGTTGCCTGCTTCATCTGTTTTTGCGGGCGGTAGTTCGAGGATTAAAATGTCGGGCGCAAATTCGTCTATCAAACGCGCGGCGTCGGTTGCCGTCGCCGTGTAAGTTTCATAGCCGGACGCGGCGAGGTGCGATTGCAGCGACGTGGTCGCGGCGTCGGCGACGATCAAGGCGCGGCGAGGCCGCGCGACGCCGCTCGCGTGCGAAGCGGAATTATTGAGAGCCGGGTTAGACAAGAAAGCGAGGCCTCCTACTGAAATCCATGCGCCGCTTGATTACCATTTTGCTGCGACGCGCTTCTTATCATACATAAAATAACGCGCACGCCGAAACGGAAAACGGAGCGAAGATTCTATTTGAAAATCTCCGCCCCGCTTAAGCTTTCGCAAAACTTTTGAAAACCACTCGCTGAATCGTTTACTGGCTGACGAGTTGCAGCTTTCCGTTCGGCAATCGCACGGCGAACACGTTCTGCTCATAGACGGTCAAAGGCACAGGCTCTTCGGCCTTAACGACGGCGACTTCCGTTCGCGTAACCGTCCGCGCGTTGCGTTGCGTTAGCGGGTTGCGCATCAAATTATAACGCTCCGAAATGCGGCGCACATATTCTTTCGTCTCGCGGTAGGGCGGGACTTGGCGGCCATATTTGAGCACCGCGCCTTCGCCCGCATTGTAACCGGCGAGCGCCAGACCGACATCGCCATCGAACATGTTGAGCAGCAGGCGTATGTAACGCGCGCCGCCTTCGATGTTCTGGCGCGGATCGAAAATATTGCCGACGCCGAAACGCGCCGCCGTCAATGGCATTAGTTGCATCAGCCCGCGCGCGCCTTTGTTCGACATCGCGCCCGGCTTAAACGAAGATTCCTGATGCATCACAGAATATAAAAGCACAGGATCGACGCCATTGCGCGCGCCCGAATCGACTATAAAGGAATCGACGCGCGCATCGCCGGTCGTGAACCCGTCAAGCGATTTGCTCGCCGTCATCGCAGTGTTGCCGCGCGGCTTTATGAAAACGCCGGAAGTCGGCTGCGCGCTCGCGTTGCCGTTTTTGGTGATGGCTTTGGATGTCAGGCGAACAGTCTTCGAGGGCGGAAGCGTCGCCGTCGTCGCCACGCTTTCCACGCGAACGCGGACGCCGCTCGGTCTATCGAAGTCGTCAAAGTAATTGCGCGCGCGCGTTTGCGATAAGGCGGGGGCGAAGCAGGCCAGCGCTAATAAAATCGCCAAGGGAAAATTTTTCATCTTACTCACCATTTGATCCGGGGAAACTGAGTATCGAGGGGAATGTTGCGAACATTATCGAAGGCCTTGAGGGGCATGTTCCAGAGCGGGAAATGCCTGATTAAAAGCGCCCATCAAGAACGCTTAAACAGAGTAACACAATGTTAAATCTATAACAACAGAATTTATGCGCACATCATAATAAGCTTATAAGTGGTGTTCTCTAAATAATTTACCAGCTTAGAAAAGGCGACGGTGGACGATTGTGATAGTGCAATGGGAGAATTATGGCTGTTTAGGATGAAGAAAACATTAGGCTTGACATGTACAGTATGATATTCGGGCTTTTTCTCAACGGCTCACTTTGTCCTCTAATCCCGCGTCGCATTGTCAAACTTTGCGCGCCTCACCTCTCAAAGGAGACCAACATGAAAAGACTATTTACGTCCGCACTTTTGTCGTTGCTTGTCTGCACGTTTGCCCTCGCAGCGCAAAACACCGACTCCGGCAATATGACTAAAACGCGCGCGAAGAAAAGCGCGAGCGCCGCTAACTCGAACACCACCGCAAAAAAGCGCGGCCCTGTTTTTCGCGCCAATAAGGATCAAGTAAAACAGGCGCAGGCGCTTCTCAAGCAGCGCAGCTTTTACACGGGCGAGCCGTCGTAGAAGTAATTACTATTTAGTGAGTTTTGATGCGGAAAGGCTCAGGCAGCGCCTTTGAAAATTAAATGATAATTGCTTTTACCGTCCAGAGGTATGACGGTTATGCGGCTAATAACTTCACGTATTATCGCGCGTCGTTGTTCAGGGTCATTTGCTAGTTCGGCTTGGCTGCGCAATTTAGCAAAGACCCCTTCAATGCTTGCTACTCTGGTTGCTGCATTCTGAAGTGTACTCAAAGAAGTCTCCAAAGCGATGCGTTCCGTTTCCAATAAATCAGCTTCATGCTGCAACTGATCTAACTCTCGCGCCGCCTCGTCTTCGGTAATCGTTCCTCGCCTCACAAGTGAAATAATACGGGAACGCTCCTGCGCTTTTGCGGCGATCTCCTTTGTGAGAACTGAAACCGTTTGCTCTGAAACAGAGTAAACGGCGCGTAGCTGTTCGTAATCTTTAAGTAGCTCCGCCTTTTCCTGCTCAGGGTTGCTTAGTCTACGGAGGCACTCTTGCCAAGCAGCCTCTTCGCTCTCAACCCCTCTCACATAACGATTGCCACAACTGCCATCGCCGTTCGAGATCGAGCGGCATTTATAATAAGCGGTTGTCGTCGGCGAAACGCCGCCCGTGTAAGACAATCCGCAGCGACCACAGATTAAAAGCCCGCGCAGGACATAAACCCGGCGCTTAGTATTGCGCATAGATTGCTGAACGCCTTGCCGCAATTGCGCTGTTACTTTACCGAACAAATCTTCAGAGACGACGCTTGGAACACTAAAACTTATGCGGACATCGGCATCGTTTCGTTTTCGTGTCAGTATACCGCTCGCGTCGCGCTGATTCGAGCTTTTCCTCCAGACCGCTTTTCCAATGTATGTTGTATTGCATAAGATTTTATAGACGGAGGATGTGCGCCATTTTGAAGATGCTCGTTTGTGTCCTGCCCAAGCGCGCATAGGCAGGACATTATGAGCATTAAGATAAGCTGCGAGCTTAGGAAGTGACATATCGCCCTCCGCATAACGCTCAAAGATCATCCTCACGATTGCCGCTTGTTCTTCATAAATAACAAGGCGATGATTTTCAACGCGATAACCGAAGGGCGGAGGCCCACCGTTCCAGCGCCCTTCCCGCACGGCACGTTCATGCCCCGCGATGGCATTAAGACGAATGGTGTCGCGCCCGTATTGTGCGAAGCCGGATAGAACTGTTCTAAGGAGCGTGCCAATCGACTGACCGGCCCCGAGCGGCATCGGCTCGCGGACAGAGATAATCGTAATTCCAAGCACTTCTAGTTGATCGCAGATTTGTAGTACGTCGAGAGCAGTGCGGCCGAGGCGTGTGAAATCTGAAACGATTAGGTGAGTGAAAATTCCCGCTCGCGCATCTTTAATAAGGCGCGTGCCTTCTGGGCGTTTCTCGAAGGGAATGTGCGAGGTAACGCCATCATCGAGATATTTGAGTTCAATCTTGAAACGATTTTGTTGTGCATAGCGAAGGTCAATTTCAAGCTGAGTCTGAATCGTTTCCTGCAATTCCTGTTTTTCGCTGCTTGTGCGAGCGTAGAGAGCATAACGTGTCATGGTACATTTTTCGTTTCAATTCCACGTTGGTTCGATTAAGACCCAATGCTTTTGAAGCTTCGCGTCCCACTTCCAATGCGGCTTCTTGCGCTTAGCGTAAAATTTACGGATTGCCATTGGTAAAGAACCTTTAACCGAAGGAAAGCGGTCGCACTCGCAGGTGCTGTACATGGTTTGCATCAGTCGTTAGATCGGCCTGCTTGCTGTATCCGACGATAATGCCTTCGACGCGGCTATCCATTTCGCTAAGAGATGAAGAAAGCGCAGAGTCCTTAGTGCGGGCGAGGAAATACTGGCTACCGTTTTTGATTTGCAGATAACCAACTGAATAATTAAAAGGGCGAACATTGCGTTTAGCGGCGATCAAGTCACCCTCGGTGACATTGGCACACCGCATAACAGTTACCCAGTCGTCGCGCTTGATCCACATATCTTCGAGCGCATCCGTTGTCATGCGAACTGCCAGATATTCGCCGGTCACAGGCAATTCCGGCGGAAGAAGCAATTCGATGGGAGTGCGATTAGGCATCAAGATCACTTTGGCGCTTGTTTTATTCTCCTCTTTGGGCTGCCGCTTCTTGCGCGGCGGTTTGATTAAACTTTTGCGGCGTGTCCGCGGCGGCGTTCTCTCGGCCTCCAAATCCTTGTGCGTGTGCTTGACGTTCCACGCGAGAGTCTGCCTTATCATGCCGAGCTGCCGGGCGGCTTTGCCAACTTTCCCCTCGTTGAGAAAAAGAGCGCGGCGATAGAGACCCTTTTCAATCGCATCGGCAACTTCCTGATAAGTTAATCCCGCTTCGATGTAATCGTAAGCCAATCCTTCTTCGAGCCTGACGAGCGCCGTCCACTTGATAAGTTTGGAATCGGCCAGTTGTTTTGCTTCCCACATCGCGCGCCCGAAAGCCATGTCGGACTCCATCTTTTGATCGAGCCTGATCAACGCGCGCCCGTGCGTAACGAGCGATTCAATCAGAAGCGCGCGTTCGGAGCCTTCTTTGAGCCTGTCAACGCTTGCGCGCGCCGATTTCTCGGCCTCCTCGTAGCGCTGCTCGACGAGATAAGCGCGGGCGATGTTTTCTTCCACCTGCGCGAGACATGTTGACTCTTTGAGAGAATGAAACAGCCGCGCGGCATAATCGAAATGCTGGTGCGATTCGTGGACACGCCCGGCGGTCAAAAGCAAATGCCCGAGATTGTTTTCCACTGCCGCGCGAAATGATTGATGTCCGGCTTCCCGAAAATGAAACGAAGCCGCTTCAAATTCAATTAGACTTCGATCCAGATAGTCCGGCTTCGCTGTTTCCGCCCATAGGTTTTTGAGCCCGATAGCAAGTTCGTTGTGATATTTGCCGAGATGAGAATGGTTTTTGAGGGCGGCGAAAATCGGAGCGGCACTGGTGAGCACTCCGACGCTTTCAGCAGGTTGCTTCTCACATGAAGCGAGGATAGCGAGATTAATATAAGCAAGTGCCTTTAAGTCGCAAATCGCCTCACCGTCAAGACCTTGAATCCGCGCCAAACAATCGTGTAGCAGCACTTTCGATTCATCATAAGCTCCGTCGCGCCGGTAACTCGTCGATAAATAAAAAAGCGCCTCGGCCGCTTTCTGCTGCGCACCGAAAGATTCAAAAATGCGAATGCTGTTACCGATTAAATCTTTTGCAAATTGAGAACTATCAGTGATCTGCCGGGCACTGCCGATCCAACCTGAAAGACTACCTGCCCGCATCAATATTTCAGCGGCCGTTGTTTGAGGCAGGTCGTCGATCTTCGGCCTCTCGCCGATCCGTTCCCACCACGGGCTGAGCGCCGCGCGTGCTTCTTCGTAGCGCCCGCCATCCTCCAGTTCTTTCGCGAGTTGGCAGCGCTCAAGCACCTCCGTCTGTTCGATGGTCTGAGGAAGCCCTGCGGCCGTTTGTAAATCCATCATTTAGAGTCCCCTTATTTCTTAGTAAGTAAACTTGCTAATGCTGTAAAATGCGGTTGCACTTCGACTTTCCCAAACCCAGTTAATGGAGAAAACCCATGAAACCGTTGAAAATGATAGTTCCAGCATTAGTTCTAACCTGTGCTGTGTCCGTTGCGGCTCTCGGCGGCGATATTCACACGAGCGGCTTTGACGACAATCCGCCGCCGCCGAGTGCTACCCCAACATCCAGCACAGCAAGCGCTACCACACCATCCAGCACGACAGATGTGATTATCATTGTTGCGAGATTGATTGCGGCGCTGATCGTTCCGTAAGCCGCTTCCGGCTGCATTGATGAGAGCAAAATAGGCTGCCGCCGAAGTTGGGAGCGGCCGGTCTTTCTATATCTGCGTTTCGCACGGCGCGAACTTGAGCCTGAATCTTTGATTTGAGGATTCAGCTTCGCGCTTTTTTCTTTGTCTTAACTGGATCGGGGGAATTCTCGACGCCTGTTCCCGCCGCGCGCGCGACCCTGCTTTTGGGGGCCGCGCCATATTCCCGGTAAAGCATTTCTAAATATCTGAGCGCGTCGTTTTTTCTTTCCGTCGGCAACGCCTTGAAATACTCGATGAGGCGCAGTTCGTCGATGTTCATCTCCTCCGGCTTACCTCGATAAATCGCAAACACTTCCGCAGGCGGAACGTCGAACGCTTTTGCGAGTCCTCGCAATGTGTTTTCCCTGACGTCCTTGATCCGGCAATTCTGAACGTTCCATACCGTGCCGTTGGCTAGTTTGAAGCTGCCGGAGCGTTTCGCCACGTCATAAGTGCTCCACTCCCGCGAATTCATCATTCCGGTAAGCCATGCAGCTATCGCCTCGCGTCCAGTGTTCACACCAAACTGTTTAGCACAGTGAATGTTTTGAGTGTTGAATAATACGTGCAAAAGATTGCTTGACATGTTCTCACCGTTCAATGTATAAAACAATTTATTCAGAAAGGAGAATAAACGTGTACGGAAATTTAATTAGCGAGGCGATGGAAAAAGAGAACCTGACCAACGAAAAACTCGCGGTCAAGGCCGGTGTAACGTCGCGCACCGTCATGGCGATTCGCAAAAGCAAACCGGGTGTGAATCTGAAATCGCTCTTAAAAGTTTCAAGCGCCCTTGGGTTGGAACTGGACATTCGTTTCATCCCGAAAATGGCTTTGCCCGAAATCGCCGCTCTCACGCAGTAACAATTTGCGGAAACAATCTGGAGTTCATCATGAAAATCAAAGTCACCGCTGAAAATTTGGAAAACGCCATTGACCGCGCGCATCGCGTTAAAGGCTTCGTGCGCCACATCGGGAACGACTCGTTTGAAGTCACTTGCCAGAACCCGAACTGCGTACTCGGCAACAAGCACGTTGTCGAATTCGAGATCGACGCCGACGGCGACTTGGCAGCCGAATGCTTGGCCTGCCCGTCCGCTCTCGGCAAGCATGTCTGTTACCACGTTCCCGACGCACTGGCTTTGAGGTACGCGATGATCGCCGCGCACATTGACGTGCAACAGCGCGAAGCCGCGCGCGATTTTGATGGACTCACAGAGACAGCCATCCAGTTTGACGGTGTGCTTGAGCATCGCTGTGAGCCTACCGCTGCTCCCGCGCCGCGTCGTCGCACTATGTCGCGCATGATTCGCCCGGATGATGCCGTCGAGATGCTCCGCGACGATGTGCCGCTTCTCGTCAAGTCGAGCGATTACCACGAAGTCGAGCGCGTTGGGCCGATAGCAATTTAGCTCATGGATTTTCATGCGCGCGAAATTACACCGCGCGGCGTGGCTTGGGAACGACAAACATTTACAGAAAGTGTCGCACCGATGAAGGGCAACAAACTACTTAGCAGAATCTTCGATACGGCGGACAAGAAACTCCGCTGGCGTCGCTTCGTCAGTTGCTCTGACGGCCACGCCTACAAGCAACTGCGAGACTCGGACGAATCCGGCGAGCCGTCATGTTTACAGCGCACGCTGGACTTGGTTGATTACCAATTTCCCTATGATCCGACGAGCGCCCGGCAGATCGCCGCGCTCCCTCTCGAACACTACAACTCGCTCGTCGCCGCGCACGCGGTTATTACTCCCTGCAATGAATTCGAGAATGCCTTTCGCGGACTCAAGGAAGCGATGGAAGCGGGCGAATCGTTGACGGATGTGAAGTGCTCGTCGGCGGAACGTAAGCGGCAAGTCTCGGATGTGCTTGTGTGGGCAGAGGAAAATCTCGCGCGTATTGAAGAGACGGAGCGTGCGAACAATGCGTAAACCCGGAGAAATAAAAATCACTTGGGAGAGTGAACCTTCTCCCGATGCGATTCTGCGCGCTCAGCTACGGCTGCTCGGTTGGACGCCCAACGAGATCGCGCGCACTAAAGAGGAATTGGATCGCGCCGGTAAGGAAGCGCTCCAACCAAAGGCGTCATAAAAACAATCGGGCTGCCTTCCCGTCATCAGCGAAAAAGGCAGCCCATTTACACATGAAAGGGATTTCAAATGTTGAATCATCATACGCCACCACGAACACCTGCGACAATCGAATTCTTTCAAGGGCAATATCTCCCGCCGCTATCGCGTGAAGCCTATCTCTTACGTCAACGCTTGTCCGATGCGTTTGCCGTCGAACCCGATGCAGCGCGCATGGATCGCCTTGTGCGTCTCGTCGTGCGCGCCAACGCGCGCTTCGAGCGACGTGAAGCACAGTATCGCGCGCAGTCTCGAAGGGAGGTGGCGGCGTAATGTCCAAAGAAAACAACGTCGCACCGCAACACACGCCAGAGCCGTGGAGAATATCGTCATCCGAGACTCATAGCGCTAAATGGCTAGTCGTCGAAGTGAAAGACGATAGTTGGGACGGTGGCTATCGTGAGATAGCTCAGGTTGAATCTTACAGTCTCAACACGCAGTCGCCACCACTTTGGGAAGACAGACCGAACGCCGCTGAGATTAAAGCCAACGCCAGACTTATCGCCGCTGCGCCCAGATTGCTCGAAGCGTGCCAGCAACAATTAAGCGCGCTCAACGGCAAGGCTTATGACTTTAATAAAATGCTTGCGGCGCAGAGAGCGTTAGAAGCTGCCGTAGCTTCAGCAACCGAAACGGAGGTGGCAGCATGATGCAATCCATCTCGGTTAAGCAAATTACTCCTTCGCCAACCAACCCGCGCAAGTTCTTCGACGAAGCTCTGCTCGTTGAACTCGCCGAAAGTATTAAATCGAAGGGCGTGCTCGAACCGATTCTCGTTCGCCAGAGCAGTCCTGCAAATGGGAAGGCTGCCCGATATGAAATCGTCGCCGGTGAACGTCGCTGGCGCGCCGCCGTCAAAGCCGGAATCGACGAAGTGCCGTCGATCATCCGCGAACTCAACGACGATGAAGTGCTCGATATACAGATTCACGAAAACCTTCATCGCGCGGACGTGCATCCGGTTGACGAGGCATTCGGCTATCAGCACTTGTTGAAAGTCGTTGCTGGGCTGACCGTCGAGGAGCTGGCGCGGCGCGTCGGAAAGTCACCGAAGTATGTTGCGCAGCGGCTTTCGCTCACAACGTTGATTGAACCGGCCGTGAAGGATTTTGCTGAAGGTTTAATTACGCTCGGCCATGCCACACAGATCAGCCGTCTTTCGCCGGAGGTACAGCCCGCCGCGCTCGATGCCTGCTATCCGCACGAGAACGTAATAAATAAGACAACGCGCGAATGGGAGCGTGTCCCGTTGAAAGAAACAGGCGCGCACACAGTTGCCGACTTGTCGGTATGGATCAATCGAAATCTCAATCTCGATTTGAAGAAAGCGCCGTGGAGTTTAGAGGACGCGACGCTTGTGCCAGCTCAAGGCGCGTGTTCGACATGCCCGGCGAACACGGCCACCAATCAATTGCTTTTCGGCGATGCCGCGCAAAGCGCTCTTTGCACAAACCCTGAAGGTTACGAACGCAAGATGCTCGCATGGCAGCAAAAGCAGATTGCCAAGATGACGCTCGAGGACAAGCCGCCCTTCCTCCTTACTGAAATTTACAACATCACCAAAGACGATGTGCGGCGCTACAAATTGCCGTCGGATGCTCTTGATAAGCACGGATACGAGTTGATCGAAAAGAAAAAGGATCGCTGCGGGTACGCGCGCGGCGCGGTTTTCATTCAAGGCTCCCGGCGCGGTCAAACGGCTTGGGTCTGTGCAGAGAAGACCTGCAAAGATCATAAGGGACACTATAACGGCTCTTCGTCGCACAGCAGCTCTCATAGCAGTTCCAAGGAAACGCCGGAAGGTCGTGGCGTGCGCAAGCAAGAGTTATTTGATGTGCGTGTTAATGAGCCTGTCCGCAAGCGCGTTTTCAAAGAAGCTTTGCCGCTTATCACATGGCCGCTTTCGCGCGAGTCGTTCAATCGCGTCGCCTTTGAATTCTTCAAGCGCATCCCTTCGCACGATCAACAAACGATTTGTGAGGCCTTTGGCTGGGATGAGAATCTGCGCTGGGCCTCCGACAATAAACTCGCTGATGCTTTTAGAGACATGGACAACGACGATCTCGGTCGCTTCCTGATCCTCTGCTCTGTGGCGCATCTCGGCGCGAACCAATACATGAGTAATCGTCAAATCCAATCCGGCGTTGTGAAGTTCGCCGATGAGTGGGGCATCGATTATGCCCTCTTCGACGCTGAAGAACGCGAGCGACAAGCGCCGAAGAAATTCCACACGGATCACCGGCGCTATCTTCTCGAAATTCAGCAGGGCAAAGCAAAGCCGAGAATGCCGACGGTTGACCCGACGAAACACGTCGCGCCGGACGCAGCTTGGATTTCGGAATTAGAAAAAGCGTCCACGCTGCCTGCTGCGGAAAAAGAACTGGAGAGTATGGGGCTGCTGGAGAAGAAGGGAAAAGAGACAAGTAAAGCGCCCGTTAAGACAGCGAAGAAAAACGTGCGCCGCCCGAAAGCTACGACAACGAAGAGGAGGAAACAATCATGATGGCAGCCTCTTCAACAATCAAAGTCGTCCAGCCCATGCGCCACATCGACGGCCTGCGCCCGCATCCCGATAACCCGCGCGGCGAGATCAATCCCGATACGCCGGAGATGCAACAGCTCGCCGACGACATAAAACAGCGCGGCATTATCGAGCCGCTCGTGATTACTCCCGACGGATTTATTCTCGCCGGGCATCGTCGCCGCGTCGCCGCGCGGATCGCCGGAGTAATGCAAGTGCCGGTTACGCTGCGCGAGCTGCGCGCCAACGAGCACGCCGTCGAATTGATGCTCGCGGAGAACATGCAGCGCGAGTCTTTGAATCTTCTCGAAGAAGCGCGCGGATTCAAAATGGTGATGGATCATCACCGCCTGAACGTGATGGATTTAGCGCGGCGGCTCAGTGTTCTACCGTCAACGGTTTCATCACGGCTCGCCATCCTCAAACTGGAACCCGACGTGCAGGCACTCTACGGCGCTGATCGCTTGCCAGTCGGCGTTGCCGCGCTGTTGGCGCGCGTCAGCGACGGCACGCGCCAGCGCCATCTGGCCGGACTCGTCGCCCGCAAAACCTTGTCTGCTCCAAAACTCAAAGAGATCGTCGTCGCGGAGTTCGGCGAAGATGCGCGAAGCACTCAGATAACGAAACTCGAAATAGGCATACAAACGTCACAGCCTGAACGCGCGCCCGGAACTGCGAAGCGCTCCTCGAAGAATCACAGGTTACTTAAAGATTCGGATGAGCCGACACGCGCCGAAGCCGTTGCCCTTTTATCCAAATCCTACGGGCAAACAATCTCCATTCATTCCGTCGGCGTCGTTCTCGAAACTTTGTGCTGCGCGTGCGGCATGATCGAACAGCCGGACGTGTGCCGCACTTGCCCTTTGCCGCGCTTTGTCAAAGGCCTCATCGGGAGGGCAAGCGATGGCCGGTAAATCAAAACTCGCCAAGCGCTCGACCGTGTGGTGGACGCGGACGCGCACAATCGAAGGACTCAAAAAGTTCTTCAAGGATTTTCAGGAAGCGCCGACATCTAGCGAAGCATGGCAGGAAAGACAGCAATTCACCGGCATCGTGCGCAACGGAAGATCGAGCCACAAAGGTTACGAACAAAAGTATCCGTCCACTTACGGAGTGCTTAAACACTTCAAAACTTTTCGCGAAGCGTGGACGGCCGCAGGCATTGATGTTGATCGTCAATGGGAAGCGTGGAAGCCGGAAGAAGATTGGTTCATCAGTGAAGCCGTCGGAATTTATTCGCGCGTCGAGATCGCGGAGTTTCTGAATCGCTCGCCGGACGCGGTTCATCGCCGCTCATACGATTTAGGTTTTAACGCGCGCACGCGCTGGGGCTGGACGCTGCTCAAAGCAAGTCGCGTTATGAGCCTGCCCGGAAGTTTGATTCAGAAGTATCTGGACTACGGCGACATACCTTACTTTCGCGGTACCTACATTTATCTCGATCCGGCGGACTTGCTGTGCATCGAGGAATACGACTTCACGCGGAAAGACATTCCCGCAGAACTTGAGAACGCAATCAAGCGTTCGCTCATCGCCCGCTTGCAGTGCATCTTGACGGGCGTAGATTGGCGCGCGAGTCGTATCTATCAACCTTATCCGTTTACCTATCAGGGACGAATCAAAAACCGCCGTCCGCCGAGTCCTAAACCGCTGACGCGCCCGAACGATCTTCGAGAAGGAGATTGGGCACGCATCGTCAAAGAGCACGATCACAGTCACGGAGCCGTCGGGCGCGTCGGCCAGATCATTCAAGTCTATTGGTCGAACCAGAGAGTTTCCTCACGCTTTCGCCCGAACAAAGAACAGTGCTGGATGGCGCGCATCGAGTTCAAGAAGCAAAAGGCGCACGGGCGCACCGAACCGCGCGTGCGTTACAGCCTGCCGCTTGCCGTGTTGGAGAGGGCGAATAAACCCGAAGGCGAGATCACGATGGAAGATCGAAGGCGCGCGGGCGAGCAAACTTCCGGGCACGGAAGAGCGCAGAAGCGGCGGCAGCACATCAGCGCGCAAACAGCGCAGCATGGAGCGACAACATGAAATCACTTTTTGACCTTACTTCCGAAGCGCTCGCTATCGAATCGCTGCTCGAAGAAATGGGCGGCGAGATTCCCGACGCGGAAATCGAAGCGGCGATTGACCGGATACTGGCCGAGCACGCGGACGACTTGCACGCCAAACTCGACGGCTATGTTGCCCTCATCGCTTCGTATCAGGCACACGCCGAAGTTCGCCGCGCCGAAGCAAAGCGTTATCAATTGCTCGCGCAGGAGGCCGAGCACAAAGAGGCCAAGCTGAAAGAGCGGTTGCTGCTCCTCTTCGAGCGCACCGGTAGAACGAAAGTCGAAACCGCGCACCACAAAATCAGTGTCGTTAAAAACGGCGGCAAGCAGCCTCTCATTCTCTTGGGCGAGTCCGCTGAACAGTTGCCGGAAGAATTTCGCATCGTCACGTACTCGCCCGACAAAGACGCGATCCGCGCGGCGCTCGATTCCGGCGCACAACTGGAATTCGCAGTGCTTTGTGAGCGCGGCACGAGCCTCAGGATTAGGTGAAAGACTCACACCACGATGAGTACGCACAGAAGAAGATACGTTGACGATGTTGGAATCTTGGAACGCCGCGCGGCGCGTGTCGATGAAGTCGATACGTTAAACAATCGCCTCGCGGCAGAGGTAGGAAAACGGCACGCGGCAATTGAAACGGCTATCAGGCGACTTCGCCACATTGCACGACTTCCCGCCGAGCGCACGACAGAACGCCTTTCGATTTCTGAACTAATCGAAGATGTCGTGTGTGATTTAGAAGCCGCAAATGAAAGGCGCGGGTCTGTTGTGACAACCGACTACAAAGGAGGATGCGATGACGGCAACAGAGAAATGTCAAACGATTATTGAGGAGCGGCGCATGAAGCAAAGTGAGGAAGATCGCAAAACTGAGTTCATGCAAAACCGCTTTGCGCAACTGCGCCACCGTATCGACGCAGGCTTTTTGAGCGAGCAAAGAGCAGTCGCACAGATTGAAGCCGAGTGGGAAATTCATACGCGCAATGAAGCGGATCGCCGCGAGCGGTACGCGAAGTGGAACCGTGAAAAATGAAGCGGGCGTTGGAAGTTGAGCCACAACTTCCAACGCCCGCACAGAAGAAACATTCGACAAAAGGAGCATAGCAACAATGTCGGTTCAATTCAAGAGAGCAACCAGAACACAGAAGAAACTCCGTATGGCTCTGATGGGGCCGTCGGGCAGCGGCAAGACATACACCGCGCTGATCCTCGCGGCAGAACTCGGTAAAGGCGGCAAGGTCGCCCTCCTCGATACCGAGCGCGGCAGCGCAAGCCTTTACAGCGACAACTTCGAGTTCGATGCGTGCCAGTTAGAGAGCTTCAACCCGCAGCACTACATCGACGGCATCAACGCGGCAGCGGCAGCCGGATATACCGTGCTTGTGATCGATAGCCTGAGCCATGCGTGGAACGGCGAAGGCGGCGTGCTCGATCAAGTCAACAAACGCGGCGGCAATCAATTCACGGACGGCTGGGGCAAAGTCGGCACGCCGCTGCAAAACAGTTTGATGAAAGCGATCCTCGAAGCGCCGATGCACGTCATCGCCACGATGCGCGTCAAGACCGAATACGTCGTCGAACAAAACGAGCGCGGCAAGTCTGCTCCGAAGCGTGTCGGTCTCGCAGCCGTCCAGCGCGACGGCGTGGAGTATGAATTCGACATCATCGGCACTCTCGATATTCAGAACACGCTAACGATTGAAAAGACGCGCATGACGGCGCTCGCCGGAACGATCATCAATAAGCCGGACGCCAAACTAGCGCAGAAAATCATGGCGTGGCTTTCAGATGGCGCGCCCGCTCCGCCTTCATCGGCAGCGCCGACAAATACATCTCCCGCGACCGTTCAGCAGCCGACAGCTACTTCGCCAGTTAAAGAAGATTTACGAGAGAAGCGCGGGCAGGGCATCGCCGCGATGAATTTAGTCGCGCTCAACGGTGAGCGCTTTAACGTGAAAACTCCCGCGACAAGCGGCGTACAGAAAACCTTTGAAGTGTGGCGCGACGATAAAGGCAAAGTTCATTGCACATGTTTGGAGTACGTCGAGCAATCAAAAGCCGACATTAGATTCCGCTGCGAGCACATCATCGCCGTCAAGCACTGGCTCGCTACGGAGAACTCTAAGACCGCCACACCTCAAGTCGAAAATCCGATTCCGGCTGAAGCGCAAACAAACGACCCGGAGCTGGCGAAAGATTTAGAAACGCAGGCGCAATTAACTGCGCTCTACACGGAAGCGGAGTGGACGGCGGCGGCTTTCGCTGATTGGCTTGCGACCGAATATCACGGCATGTCGCTTAACGAACTCTCCGCCGAGCAAGCGCTCGAAGTAATAGAGAAATTCAAGATCGCTATTGCCGAAACAGTATTTTAAGGGAGGCGCACGAGCCAATGATCAGATGCGCCGATTGTTTAAGGGTCGTTCAGGCGTGGGCAGTCGAGCTTTCCGAAGGGAAAGCCTTCTGCCCGCGCTGCAAAGTCCGTATGTGTCACGTCTGCGGCTGTACGGAGCGTATCGAATGCCGCGCGGGCTGCGCGTGGCAAGACTTGAATCCTGAAATTTGTTCGTCACACAAAGAAACGGAGGAAACTTTTTATGAGCAAAGTGGAACGCCTTGTCCGGTTGAGCGATCAAATGCCGGGCAACCAGAAACTACAAGATCGAACTATCACATGCGTTGATTGCAAAACGGAGTTCGAGTGGACAGCGGGCGAGCAGAAATACTACGCCGAGCGCAATCTATCGTCGCCGAAACGCTGTGAGCCGTGCCGCCGAGTTAAACGAGATCGCAGCCCTCGCACAAAGGAGTAAACGCTAATCATGGAGTACAGCATGGCCGCAGAGCCGCAAATAATCGCCAAGAAACTCGTTAAGGATTTTCACACGCATCTGCACGGCGTAAACCTCGTTTACCTCTTCCAGAATAAAACAAACAAAGAGGGCGTGCCGGAGCCGACGAAGCGCAAAGGGAAGGTGATGCCCGCAGATACAAAGCTTGTGAGCGGACTCAGCGCGTTTCTTTCGTCGGACACGTTCAACGACAACTCAGCCGAGCCAGTGCCTTACTTTGCGCTTGTGTTCTGTCATTACTGCTGGAACCAAGTCCTTAATGAGACTACGCGCGTCGCGTGCGTTGACGAGCAGCTCTGCCGCTGCTGGTACGACGACGAAAAGGACACGCTCACGGTGCGCCCGTATGACTTCACAGGCTATCACGAGAACGTCAAGCGATACGGCGCATGGCATCCCGATCTTGAGACGTTTCTGAAGGTCGCAAAGCAGCAGCCGCTTCCGGGGATCGAGCCTGTTGGAAAAGTGAAACGTGGCCGCCATCACGCGGCGCATCCTTGAAAGGACTCGGTAGCAACTGCCCGCCATCAGCCGCTGCCCGCGAGCGGCACGGAGCATAAATTAAATGAAGAAAGATAAAAGCCACGCAGTCGGGCAGTCGGCTGGAATAACTTGTTCTACGCCCGTTGTTGACGTGGACGCGGAGCGAAAGCCGATTAAGGTTTATACAATTTGGCTACAAGGCAAACGTGAACTTATGCGCGGCCCAACAGAGAAAACTATCAAGGGGATTCTTGATTGTGTCGAAACGGAGCTTGCGCAAAACGCAGACTATGATGACCCACGTACAATTAAGATTACGACAGCGGAAATGTTCGAGGATGAGTACGATGTACTTCCTGAATTTGCAGGTTATTGAAGGGCGTAGAACTTCTCATTCTACCGCGCCAGTGCTTAATAACATGCTTCCAGTCACAAAACATTGGGAAATTGTCACGAAGACTTCGCTGCGCGAGGCCGTCCATGATGTGTGCCGATTGCAGCATAAAGCCGACAGCACGGAGAGTAGTTACTATTACTGGATGCGTCGCTTCTATGAATTCAACGGCAAGCGATCATTGCGTGAACTCCGCGAACCGGAGGCGAGCGCTTTTCTAACTCATATCGCCGTCAATGAACACGTCTCGTTCAATCTTTCAGAGGCAGATGTTCTGGAAATAAAAGAAATCAAATCTAAGGCGGAGCAGAATTGATGAGCAGAAAATTGGCTCCGGCGCTACCTCCAAATTACACGCAAAGTCCAAACGTCTTTTACGACGAGTGGTTGCCGGAAATCGATTCACTGTCGGAGATAAAAGTTGTCGAGTTGGTTATTCGATATACCTTCGGCTGGCATGTGCAGGAGGTCTTGCTGAGCCTTTCTGATATTCGGAAGCTTACGAGGATGAGCGAGCCTAGCGTGATCGAAGCTGTGAAGCGCGCCCTCGATCATGAGTACATCTGTCGCGTGCAACGCGGCGCTTCCTATGGCTACCGTTTGAACGTCACATTAGAAGATCAGGAGACATTGGACGGCAAGTTAATGGCCTTGCGTTTTAAGCGTCAGAGTGATGGCGAGATCAAGCCGGAGAAGATTCTTTTAGACAACGCAGCCCCTAAAGATTCTTTAGAGGCTACTCCTAAAGAATCTTTAGGAGTTACGCCACCAGCCCCTAAAGAAGTTTTAGGAGTTACCCCTAAAGAATCTTTAGGGGTGCCCCTAAAAGATTTTAAGGAGCCTTATAAGGATAAAGAAAGCTTAAATAAATCTGAAATAAACACACACACCCCACGTAGCGGGATTGACGATGAGCAGCGAGAAGCGAAAGCAGGTGTGGGTGTGTATTCAAAATTCTCACTCAGGCAACGATTGGAATGGGCACGATGGCGTGCCGGGTTATCCGGCTCTACGATTCGCGATCCAGATGCCGTTGCTTTGGCGCGCGCCGACGGGCAGGCAGATGAGTTGATCGAAGAGTATTTGAGCCGCACGCCGGAGCAGGCTGCTGAAAAAGCACGCGCGCCGTCGGACACGAGCATGACGTTTTTCGAGGCCGCGCAAATCGTGAATTCGATGATTCAGTGCGGGCGCAATTTGCAGGAAGCAGTCGATAGTTTGCCGGATGACGTAAGCGAAAATGTGCGCCGAAAGGTGATAGAAGAGTTCTCACTGGACAAGCAAGCGGTTGCGATTGCGACGAGTGCGCGCGCGGCGATCACTGCGGGCAGGGACTCTTGATCGAAGGGTGAAGCTTAAATGAGCACCGGTCGTAAATTTTTATTGCCGAGTACATTCGATGAGAGGCGTGATCTGATAAACGGCATCACGCTTATGTGCGCTCGCGTTCTCGACTCACCCGTTCGACAGGCAAACATTACGCGCTGGTCGATAGTGCAGGGATCAATAAAAGCGAAGTGTTCGGACTGTCAAGCAGGGGTCTGGATCGCGCCTTCCTCGCAAAAGATTCTGAAGCAAGACGGCGCGTGTTTGATTTGTTTTGAATGTGCAAACGTGAGAATGGCGAACGACACGGAAGTTGAAGTTAATGCGCCGACTCCCGAACAAAGGCGCGAGATGATTGAACATTTTCGACGCAACTGAGCGAAGGAGAAATGATGCTCATCTTTGCAATGTTATGCGCGACGATGCTGTTCTTATACGGAATTATTACCGACAGAGGGGACTAAAATGGAATCAGATAATTACATCGCAAATTGCATCAGCAGAATCTTGGCGGCGACTTGCGACAACAAAAACGTTCGAGTTCGCGAGTGCGATTTAGCTCAAGCAATTTTCATCGCGGCAGAGCAAGGCACAACCGCCGCGCACAACTTCCTCATCGAGATATGTAATCAAGCAGAAGCTGGGAAATATAAAACTTCAGACTTGGAGAAACCTTAATGTCTAAGGCGATCAATCTCGGAATAACCGACAACGACCAGCCTCTCGGTGTGAACATCGCAAGCCTAGTTGATTCGCGCATGTTGATACAGGGCAATTCCGGCGGCGGAAAATCATGGCTCTTGCGACTGCTGTGCGAGCGCGCCGCAGCGCATGTGCCGATCATCGTGCTCGACCCGGAAGGCGAGTTCGCATCTCTGCGCGAGAAGCTAGACATGGTGCTCGTCGGAAGCGAGGGCGAGATACAAATCGATCTGCGAAGCGTCGGTCTACTCGCGCGCAAACTAATCGAACTCGAAGTCTCTGCCGTGATCGACCTCTATGAAGTAAATCAACCCCGCTCTAAAAGAGCGCGGCTTTCGTTCCTGTACTTACGCGGCTTTGGACACCGCGCGTTCCGAAACTTGAGGGACATTTACGAGTCCCCTGCGGCTGATGTTAATTGCCGCGTTG
>JAABUK010000924.1_pt1 | contig 58822 bp, 56 predicted proteins | sample 5559141 | NCBI WGS metagenome assembly JAABUK01 (sample SAMN10711869, study PRJNA513367) | rock metagenome | isolation source: Antarctica rocks | place: Antarctica: Victoria Land, Pudding Butte nord | collected 2016-01-03
ATCCCCCACCACCCCAAACCCAACCTCAGAACCTCCCCAACCATCGCCAGCCCAAACCCGCTACACAGGAATGCTTCTAAATCTAGACACCATACCCTGGTCGCACAACCTCCTCGCATCCTTCTCGACCTGGATCCTGCTTGCCGGCTTCCTGATCGTGCCAGGCACATTCACCAGTATTGAGAAGAGTCAGGTGTTAGAAGCACACGCGAGGGAGAATGCTATAGCGGGTAAGATACTTGATGAGGTTAAGCATGCGTCGCTGCTTTATATAGCGTTTACTTGCTGTCTGATAGGTGGCAGTGGGTTGCTGTGGTTATGGTGGCGGTGGAGGTCGAATTATGTGTGGTTGATTAATAAGATATTCATGTGAGTTTGGTCATCGAGAGGTCTTGGATACTGAGTAAGAGGATGGTTACTGATGTTTTCTTACTAGAGTCGTAGCGCTTAATTCTGTAGCGGGACTGATTTCGACTCTGATCAATGTGTACACGCAGCAAGGTGGTAGATATTCTATTACGGCGAAAGTCACTGTCATAGCCACGGGATCTTGCACGGCGCTCACGGTGACGCTGTTTCTTCTGTACAACTACTGGATCCTCGAGGTTGTGAAGAGGAAGCATTCGAAAGAGATTGGGCGCGGATCGGAAAAAGTAAAGCGACGGAAAAAAGGTAAGCCAATTCCGACTAGAAAGAACGAATCGGCTTTAGAGGCGGAAAGCGTAGTATAGTCGTGAAATGTACCGGCAAGCTCTCCACGATAATAATGCAATCAGGACATCCATAAAGCTTTCAAGCCTATGGGTGCTTGAGGTCAAATTTCAAGGATCGCTGGTGTTATAGTATCAAAGCCTCTAGGAGTCTACTCATGTTTCAAGACTTCAGGCATTCTTCCTTGCCATTTCCTGCTTACGCACGGTACGAGAGACATCGGGCGTGTAACAGTAAGCGAGATGCGGGACTATTGTCAGGACACATTTTAGCCAGCGTAGATCTCGTTCAGTTTATACTGTTGTAGAACTGAGTTGTTTCAATAGGAGGAAACGATAATTTGATGATATTCATTAATGAGCCTAGAACTCTGTATAAGTATCTTCGTACAACTTTTATGTGGCGGTCCTTGGCATCGTGGGAGGAAATCGCAACATTAGCCTTGGCCACACTCACATATTAACCATGCCAGACTTTATTCGTTTGTTGGCCTGGTAACCTCATCGGTGCTAGTACATCCATAGCATTTATCTATCCTGCCCGCGACTTGCAAACCGATAGCGCCCTGCTCAAGGGACCTACCCCTGGAGCTTGGGGCGCTCCCTTAGGGGCCCCAGGGTTACCGATGGCCTAGGGCTGAATTGCACGGCGCCGTTACGCCTAGGACGGGCCCTAAGCTAATCAGGTTCCCGGGGCTACTAGTACGCGACTTGGGGCTAGTTGGCCGGGTGTTTAGATTCGCGTATTAGTTCGAAGGAGGTATAAGGAGGAGGGGCGGCGATAGCGATAGAGGTATGTGGATCAGGTAATTATGTATAGCTTCAATTATACCAAGTTCGGACTACTCTAACTCTAACGTCTCCGCAACCCCCCACATATATGTATACGAATGGTAACTGAAACGGTCGCTGAATTTACGGGCTTGTAGCTCATTGGGATCTTTGGAGTGTGGTACGCAGTCGGTCAAATGCTCAGCGGCGTATTGTAGGAAAGGGTGCTGATATTGTAGATTTTCCCAAACCTCCATGAAACGTTTTCCCTCGTGATCGTCGAGTCCGGTCTGGCTGGAATATTTCGTGATATTCATGTATTTGATGCATGTCTCCGCTATGACGCGATCAAAGCCATGGAGCAGTTCCAAGTTCTTGGATAGGTAGTTATGCACGGTCGCGTGAGCCAGTGAGAGCTTCCTATCAGTGCCGTTGACGTAGTGGCCGGCCATAACCAGACCGAAACACATTGTTATGATATCATCTTCGGGAATCAGCGCGTCCGGGTCGATTAATGTTGTACTGTCTTCAACGGCAAGCGCTTCTCGTAAAGCTCTGATTGTGAGAGGAACGGGAAATGTCACAAGCCAGGCGAGAATCTTGAGCGGAACATCTGAGTTCCCAGCTCTGATACGTTCTAGTGTGATTTTGTAGAAATCGTCCACTTTGCCGGATATGGTTTTGAGAGCCCTTCTCATTTCGGCCACTGTGTGTAATCTCAACAGCATGTCTAATTGCAGGGACACCAGGATGAACATCCCGTCCGCCATGGTGACAAGCTTTTCCATTGTATCGCTGGCAAAAGCATCCCATCCAGGGCTCTCGCGGAGACCTCGTGAGGCGGTAGCTAGTCTACTATGGACAAAGGCTGTCAAGTCCTCCCGCTGGGCGGATATCGTACAGTGCAGACTGTTCTTTTCGAGCTTCTCGCTGTCAACGGATTGCGGACGGCTACTTATTAGTAATGCTGTGAAAGCTAACAAAGACTCCATGGCTCCAATCAGATCATATCGAGAATCGGCTTCCAGTTCGTCAAAAGCATCGATAAGTAATCGCACTTTAGAGAATGCTCTGGAAATGTGTTCGAGTATCTCAACATACTCTGAAAGGTCTGGTCTGGTGCCCTCTCTGAGATGGCGTCGATAGATATGGTCTACCTCGATGGGAATAGAGTCAAGTTTTCGGATGAGTTGATATGAAAAGCTTGCCAAGATCACTTCGGGAGTCTGGGCGTCAGTAGCCTGGGAATAGTCGCAATAGAAATAGGCAACGCCTTCGTCGCGGCCAGCATCGGCTTTGACTTTGTCGATCACATGGGACCTACTATGTCAGGAGAATGGGAGTGATAGGATGGAGGGAACACCGCACATCAGCACACTTTTCCCCGCGCCAGGTATCCCTTGCGCCCACAAGATAGGTAGAGCGCCAGCCTCCCATCGTTCATAGCGAGTATGGTGGAAGATCCACTGCCCAGTATTTGGTGATCGCTTCTTTTTGATCATCTGGTGCCTCGCGCTTGGGTCGGTCGCACCAAGCCATTTCAAGAAATTTTCATCAACCAGCTTTTGGACACCTCGCTCTATGGCTAGCGTGGCCTCAGATAATGGAGTGACAGTCGAGAGTATAAGACCGATATTGATTGCATTTTGGTCGGTGATGGTCGCCGAATGGAGTGATATTTGGAGAGTCTGAGTCACCTCGCTCGAAGACTTCAGCAGCAGCTCGCAGCCATCGAGAGTCAAGGCGTAGTGAAAAGTCTGGGTGTATCCCCGAAGCTCTGCAGAGATGTTCTGCATCTCTCTTGTTTTCCAAGGCCATTTCAAAGCCGTTATCGCTTGTCGGGTTTTCGACCCTTGTACATGGTTTTGCAAGTGGGCCAGGAGAGAAGTGAGTCTGAGGTTGCAACGGGTGTTGGTGAGATACAACGTCGACGTGGCTGGGAATGATTGAGAAAGTTTCAAGGAATCCTTTCTAATGAAGTCCTCTAATCTGACCAGGACTTCCTTAAGTTGCTCTGTATTCGTCAGAAGGTATTCGACATCATCTTTGTGCCCGGAGACACCATCGCAATATTCATGCAGTATCTGGGTAAGTTGGATTGCCAACGATGTAACTCCGACGACCGTTCCCAGGATTGAGACAGGATCGGCCATATTTGGTGAAAGTCCCCGGTAGGAGAGGGGAAATTGGGCCGAAGAGACGAATGCTTGATGTTGTTTTGACGCCTCGTAGCCTTGGACATCACTGCCCCGCACCTGTCGCGTAGATTGGCTGGAGCCACCCCACCAAGCCAATAGCAACAGGCAGCTTCATCATGAAAGTGGCTTGCCTTGGAAATTAGATAGATGGATGTATCTTGACACATTGTCTTGGAGCGATCTGGCTGGTTCATCGGGCCAGAGCAACTCGATGGATCAACAATGCCGTTCTTTTGGAAGAACTGACTTACTCGATACAAATTGGTTCGAGGTGCCTTTCCTACGGATGCAGTGTACTCAGTAAGTTGATCACTTGACGTCACCGTCACAGATCACCGTGTCTTGGGTATGATAGATTATGTAACCGTCTCGGCCCTACGACATTTGCCTTCTTGAGATATTGTTTTTGTGACATCAATAGATCCTTCCTTGAACTTGGATTGTGGAAGTAGCCACATCAGCGATTCGGATATGCCCAATCCAGAGAAGAAAACCCTGACAAGCATCGAAGGCTCCAGGACGTCTGGCGCATCCCAAACACCATGCTCAAACCCCAAGGACAAGCATTCATTATATGAGTCAGGTGATCCTGTAAACAATTTGTCCTTTACTGCTCTGGACTTCGACCACGCTGGGATCTCCACCTCGACCCCTTCCTCTCATACTCTTTCTTCTGCTCGGTGGCTCTTCCTCGACCTCAACGACGTAGATACCGGACTCTTCCACCTCATAATGCCTGACTTCTTCGGCATAGACAGGTTCTTGTCTTAGCGGTGCACGATGCACGGGAGGTGGAGGTGGCGGTCGTGGTGCAACTGCAGCACTGGTGCTTCTAGTTCGGCTGCCAATTTCGCTTGCTCGACTTATCGAATGCCTTCGATGTGGCGATGCACGCAAAGTAGAACTGGTGCCTTTTGCATGGTCGCTCGCTTGTGCGGCTGATGCGGCTTTGTGATTTTTCGTCTTGTGTGGACGCGCCTCTGTCGCGCCCAAAGCTTCGAGACCATGTATCCCACCCTCGTCATTTCCCGATTTTGGCAAGTGTCCCCCACCTTTTGCTGACGACGCCTTGGATTCAATTGCAGCTGTGGCAGTGCTGGCGCTTGAGCGTCTTCCCCTCCCTGCTTCCGAGCCTTTCGTGTCTTTTGCGGCTTTCGACGCAGCATCCGCGTCAATACTCAGTGGTACCAGGCCTTTCTCTAATCTCGCTTCTTCCTTCGCACTGCCTCCACTATGCTTTGTTTCAGAAGCCGATTCCTTGGACAGCTTGCTCTTCTCGGACTTGACGCTCTTCGCTTCGGATATAGCCTTGCCCTTTCCTGATTTGGCGGCCTTGGCCTCACCAGTCGCTTTTCCTTTGTTCAATTTCGTTTCTGCAAGTTGTTTCCTTAATTTCGCAATCTCTTGGTCTTTCTCACCCGAGGGGAGGGTCGAGGCCTGCTCGGCTTGCAATTTGGTGTCGGTCGCGGATGAGAATTGCTTTTTCGCAAGGTTCTCTAGTTGCTGAGGAATGTTGTTGGCTTTGCCCTGGAGATAGCGCTCCCCAATGCCTGCAATAAAAGCATCCATTCTGGAGGCTTCGAAGTCGAATGAAGCGCGCGATCTACTTAGACTCTTTCCTCAATGGTGGTGACGAGAATACTGCATCGTTGCCAGAAGGAGTTTCTGGAGATTGCGGAGTGTATATTTGGGATAGAACAAGATACTGCGAGGCCAATGGCCATACTCCTCCTCGCACTTGGCAACATGATTCTTGAAAGTAGGCTCGAAGATGTCATCTTGGGTCTGGACCCCATCGAGTATTTGGTGAGACTAACTTGATTGGGCATAGGATCACTGATAGGCATCCCAGTCTAACCAGATTGAGCACCATGGCTCAGCCACAGATCTGATACCAAAACTGACCTTGAGGCATCCCCTGCAAACGAACCACGCGCTATTACTGAGTCGTCGTAATGTCTGTCGATAGAACATCTTGTTTCGATGGAACTACGATTCTCGATTTTCCATAGCCATGATGTCTTCTGGCCTCATCAGCGCGAGACTCTACGTATGGTTCGATGGGTCGTATTTCTTGTGCTACGACAGCAGCCGCTGTCTGACGGCCAACGGCTTAGAAAGCCTCAGATATTGTATTTATTCCTCCTTGACTTTTCAATTCGGCAAGCCGACGGCTTTCTTTTTCGATTGCAAGCAACTTGATTCTCTTGAATCTTGTTCATTATTCGTGTTTCTCGGCAAATTCTTCGATAGTGAAATTGCTCTAGCTGTCAATGCACCACAAACAACACGGGTATCTGTCTTTCTGAACACACCGTTCCAGCCACAATGTCTTTATAGGGTCTTAGGAATCTATAGGTCTGGTATTCTACATATCGCACATTCATAAACCCCCACAGTCTTTAGACTTCCTCCACCTCCATTTACAGAAGCTTTTAAGATCACGTCCACTTTCTGTCCAAGATGCACGCACCTACTAAATCCATTCCAAACGGAAATGTTTTCAGACAGGCAAATTTGAATTTAGAAAGCGAGATGAACGACATGAGATTCCCGACTGCCATACAGGTGGTTAACAAGGCCTATTTGCTGTACCGTATGCTTGAAATTGACGGTATGTTGAGACCGGATCTCGAAAGTATCAGAAGGCCGAGCGAGCATAATCAGGGTGCGTCGAGGCGCTATACGTAGCCATTGGGAACCCCCAACACGTTCGCCTTGGAACATAGGACCCGGCGGACTCAGAAATTTCGCAGTGCCATGGAAGTCAAAGTCTATGAGGATAGTGGAATTATAGAACATGACCAACGGGTAGCAGAATTCGAATAATTGGAGGCCAGCTTTGAGACGTTGCTCTGCATTTTGACAAGGAGATACCATGAGCGACACTGGCCCTTCAAACGGGGCTGGGAGGAGTTCAAGAAGAGGATGCAGGAGGCGAAGAGAAAGCCGGACGAGTACCAACTCCTCGAAGCCCAGTGTTGATGCTTTGGATTGCAACTGGACCTTGCGCATGTCTGCGTTTGTACATATCCTTGGCTCCTTGATACGCATTGTTAATCAGATAGACTCTGACTCTGTCCCGCTTGTAATCCTGCATACCCGAGTATGTCCATGCGCAGAATCAATCCGACTGAAGCACATGCCGCTCGCTCCGTCGATGGCCTTTGCTATTCGCTCTTATCTACGTTCCCAGAGGCATAGATCAGAGCGAGTGCGGACAAGATGTATCTTGCACCGCCTCCCCTCTCCATGCAGCAGCGCGGACGAATGCTTATCGTACATTAGGTCCAATGACGGGTCTGGTACACTGTAATTACGGATAAATTCAAGGTGCTTGCGAGCGCGACAGAACATACAAGTCTGGAGATGCGAGGCCAGCCTTATCTCCCTCTCCAGGCGTCTAACTTGATCTGATGATCTCCAGCTAGCGTGAATCTGCCCCCAATGGATCTGCAACCCTGTTCTTGGCTTAGTGCCCGCTGCACTTGGAGACTGCCAGCAACTCGCACTTTAGTACACCTCGTACTCATCGATAGTTCTAGTCCCAAACGTGCCATGTCTCATCCATACTCAAAGTCCCGTCATGGATGGCCGTACTTGTCGACCACCCCACCCCTCCACCCTTTGGAGCCTGGTATTGGTGGGGGATTCGGCGAATAACAGCTAAGCGCCCATGCAGCCAACCAATTCGGAGACTTCGCGAATCAGGAACCGCATCCAGACTGTTGGCGGTGATAACCACTAGTTCTCACCACCACGTCTCTGTTTACCGCCCATGACTGGATCATCCTCATATCAAGCTATTTTGGATGATTGCCAACAGATCCAATGCTCGGCGACCCCAATATCGTGCTACCCGCTCCTCACCCATTCTATTGGCGCTCGCCCTCAAAAGCATGGACCCTCCGCCCAGGTCTCGAGTATCGGGACCGTTTCGTCTCATACGTCTTGCTGTGGTCCCATCAGAGATAAACTGCTGTTTCAAATCTCCTGCTTGATGTATATGACTTGACGCCCGCCTTCTTTTCCTAGCTTCCATCCCTTCCAGGACTTTTAGGTCTGTCAACGTCGGTATGAGGGTGTAGTGTATAACATGGAACGGTTGAATGATTGTTTGGAGTTGGTACATTCGACCTGGCTGGCCAGTCCCTTGAGCTGTTGCTTTCCACACAGGCTGCAGGACCAGCCTACCCACAAGGAGTTGAGAGGGCTATCGGCTCCAAGAGGCGGTATGGACAAGTCTATAAAAGTCGCATTACGCACTCGCTGACTCTACGCCAGCTACCGAAAATCCTAAACAGGTCTACCATCAACAACCTCGATCATGCGTGCCACCAGTGTACACCCCTTACGAGCAACGTTCCGCGTCAAGTTGTTCTTCTCGCCAACATTCCTTCCCACGCCCTTTAACCTCACACCGTCCGTCGACAAACAACATAGATCGCCTCTCCCTATCCTCGAGCACCATGCGGCCTTTAAGCCGCTTGAGCTTCTCCTCCAGCAGAAGTACAACACGTCGTCCCACCATCGGCGCCCCGTCCGATTTCAGAAAAGTGCAATCTGGGCGCATATCGCCTGTTCGAAGGGCACCGGCGTTTCGTCCTCTACAATTGAGCATTTACCTTCCTGGCAATGAGCTGCCTGAATTACCGACATGCTGGGAGGAATTCGTGAAGGAGGTATCTGAAGAGATAGAAGGCTTGGAACGCCCGGCACCAGCTCTTGTCAAGTCTAAATCAGACCCCATGCTTCTCCGACGTACATCCAGCGCTTTTTCGATCCCGAGGAAACCTGTTGCTTCCAGGTCATCCTCCGTGACTTTTGATGCCTCACGCTTCAGCATGGAAAGCAACTTCACTACGAATACACTAAGCGCTTTGAATGATTTCCCCAAGCCACCAAGGTCACATTCTACCGATCAGTTACGGACGGCTTTTTCAGAACGCAGGTCGAGTATTGCCACTACACGGAGCACCCAGGATTTCTTGAATGCTTTGGATTCTCGTCTTCCACAGCCACCGCCAGCTGCGCTAAGGACCAACTCGGAGCCCAGCTGTGCCATCTACCGAAGAGCCAGCGAGCAGAGCCTACGGCTGCGTACACATCTGGAAGAACGGCAATCTCTCGAGAAGCGCCTGCCAGACCTCATGGAGGAGGTCTCACCCCTCTCTGTCGAGAGGAAGTTCCCTCTATCACCAATTTCCGATCACGACAGCACATTCGAGGCCGAAGTCGTGTGCGCAAAATCCTTGCCCACGCACAACTGGTTCAAACCTACCGTCATCAACGTAATAACAGCCGGCCACCAACATCGGCCTTTGTCCGGCGTCTCTAGTTCGCTAAACCCCTCGACACTCAACCTCGACCCCTTCCATCCCGACGCAGCTGTTAGAGCTCATGGTCGCGCTGGTACCCCCAACTCTTTCACTAAACGCTTCTCCCAATGGCTGCTCAAGGCCCTACCGGCATTGCCAACGATTGAGATGGATATGTCGAGCGAGCACCGGCCCTCTACGTCGACGAGTAGATGGAGCAGCTCGGCCCCTACCGCTCATACGAAGCAAAGCTCAACATCCACATACTGGACCTACGGTGCGAAGCAGTCGCTCGATATGGAGAAGACCATCATGCCGATGAGTCCCGGTGTTGGTGTTGCTTTCTAGATCCTAACAGACCGACCTTACGGGTATTCACTTTATCAAGTGGTATCCGTCAGGGGATCATATCAACCTACTGTCTATTTGATAATACTTTCACTCTGTTAGCGGCGCTGGAGCGTTTATAGATACCCTTTCCGAGGCTTATCCTCGATGTTAATGAGGCTGCATTCCTTCCACTTCGGCTCCTGACGTCCGTCGCTTCCCGTGTCCAACATTTTCTTATCCAAAAGTGACGATAATCGCCATACTTTTAGACTAGATATCAACAGAGTCATGATAATGACCTGCTGAATAATTCTCCCTCAGCTGAGGCGTGTGTGTATCCATCTATCTAGATTCCCAACCAATCCAGTCATAACCTCCATCCATTCTTACTGATCTTTCACACGTATTGTCTCCCGATCATGACCATACCTACATAACCTATTGCAAACTGTGCGTTCGAATCGCTTGGTTCTAAATGAGTAGTTAGGACCCTCTCCTCATTACTTTCGGTCCACTTCTTTTTTAGACCTTCCCACTGCATATGTATGCGATGAAGAATTTAATAGTCGGAGACGAAGTCGTCCTTTTCTGTTCCACCTCGCTTGTTGGTGATGGTTCTGCGTAGTGTTTAGGGTGGGGAAGGTATGATTGGGAGGGGTGGTGGGGTGAAAACTATCTTGAAAACTTTTGGTATTGGTAGAGTGAGTGCACGGGTGATGTAAGGTATTAGGGCCCGACTCAGCCTTATGCGCTCGTATTCGTACTGGGGGTCTGGATTGGCCGGCGGTGAATCAGAGACCGAGCTCCGAGATCGATGACACTCACCATCCTCGAGGTTGTACATGTATGATATTGAGCCTCCGAGGCCTCGTCCTTTGTTCCTTAACTCGATGCGTGCTCCACGTTCAACAAACCCACGGTTTACAACCCGAGAGTCATGACGCCTTTCATCTTGCCGGTCTGATACCCAGAACGAATCGAGGCTACCCATTGAATAACGGCAATGCTACGGGGATGGATCTCGAAGAAGGGAGAACGCAATGCCTCCACACATTCCCTGGACGCATTGGCGGAGCCCCAAAATTGTACTCCCTCAGCTCTACAATACGAACAGTACCGTCACTAATCTGTGGTCCAGTGGAGTCAGCAATGCGAGCAGCAACCCACATAATGAACGATGACCTAGAAAGCGCTGAAGCGGGCTTGGCTAATGGCGCTTCCTCTTTTCACAAAGTATGGATACCTGCTAGTCGTGCTGCCTGGTCTCTAGGCTGATGTGGATTCGAAGAGAAGAACATTTGCTGATGACGATGCTTGCGGCGAATAGATGGGGAAGGGAATGGTGGCATTCTTAAGAGCTACGCTGGGCTTCGAGTCTGAAATAATGAGGGAGGGTGGGCAGGACCCCTCCACAAGTTCATTTAATAAGATCTGACTCGACGGATAATTCAGCGTCGGAGAGACTTGCAGACGCAGAGAATACAGCCTCAGCCGACCACCGAAGAGCACAGAAGGACTCACATTCCTTCAGGTCAGAAATATATCCACCGGGCGCCGAATTTGCACTTTGCCATGCCCAAAGTCAACTCATGGGCGCTGTTGTCGGAGTTTTGACCGAGAGCTTGACGGAAAGCATGAAGGGCTTCTATAAGTTACGAAAGGCTTATGTGACGCTCAATGGAATATTGGAGGCGGAAGCTAATTACGTGAAGCAAAAGAATGGAATGGGTGGCAACACGCTCAATCGGAGGTCCGTGGACTCGTTGGGCTCAAATAGATCAGCTCCCTCAATTAGGGGTGTTCCTGGCGGTTTCACAGGTGATTCTGCACCAAATTCCAGGCCAACCTCCCTCCACGCTGTACCTGGTGGAACTCTTGACAGTCAAGTTGCGTCAAACGGAAAGCTGGAGAGTCGTGAACTTGTCGAAGTTGGTGACGATGAAGATGAATTCTATGACGCAGACGATGGCCTGGCAATGCCGGAGAAGCCCGCAATAAACAATGGTCATGTCGCAACGGACGATGTGACGGGCAAATTAGACGGCATGGCCGTAGGTAGCAGTGATGCTGTAAAGGATGAAGTACAACCCACTCATGACACCATACCCTCCAAGCACGGCATGCTCGATCACGATCCTGACTCTGACATCTTCGCCAACCCAATAGACGTCTTCATCCACTCGGGCGCCAATCTTTGCTTTGGTCTTCTTCTTGTCATGATCTCCATGATCCCGCCTGCATTCAGTAAACTCCTCTTCATCATCGGATTCCACGGAGATAAAGATCGCGGTATCAGAATGCTCTGGCAGGCAAGCAAATTCCACAACATCAATGGCGCTATGGCTGGTCTCATCGTACTTGGATACTACAACACATTCATGGGGTTCTCCGACATAATCCCGGATTCGAACCCTGGAGACCTTGATCAGAACTCCATTGAAGGCTACCCAAGAGAACGCTGCGAAGCACTCTTAGCAGACATGCGTTCACGTCATCCGAGGTCTCATCTGTGGCTGCTGGAAGAAGCTCGCATGCAGGCCGGCAGACGAAAACTATCCACGGCAATCTCTATTCTCGAAGGTTCTACCAAATCACCTTTGAAGCAAGTGGAAGCGATTGAAATGTTTGAGAAGTCACTGGACGCCATGTACATGCATGACTACAAGCTCTGTGCCGCATCTTTCGTAGCCTGCGTTTCGCTTAACAATTGGTCCCACGCTCTCTACTATTACATAGCAGGCGCCTCAAACATTGAGCTTTACCGCCAACACAGAACCACAGACCCTGCGGTGGCAGCGACATATGCCACAAAAGCAGAAGAGCTTCTCAAAATCGCCCCCAAGCATGCCGGAAAGAAGAAATTCATGGCCCGCCAACTCCCCTTCGATGTCTTCGTCACCCGCAAGCTCCAGAAATGGGAATCTCGAGCAAAAGAGTGGAACGTACCTTTCGTCGACGCCGTCGGCATCAGCCCAGTCGAAGAAATGATCTTTCTTTGGAACGGCTACAAGCGAATGGATACCTCCCAGCTCGAGACAAGCCTGGACCGTCTAACCTGGAGCGAATCCTCCAACCCAACCTGGTCTCGCGAAGGCGCAGATGAGAAAGCTATCCTTGCCGTTCTCCGCGGCGCCACACTTCGCAATCTTGGCCGCTGGGATGATGCGAAGGCTGCGCATAAAGCAGGCGTTCTGTCAGTTGACAAAGCTGAATACATGGGCGGGTTCAAAGACGATTGGACTGGCCCGGCTGCGTATTATGAGATGGGCGTTGTTTGTTGGATGCAGCGGGCAGAAGCTTCCAAAGCCGGCAATGCGAAGGAAGAGGAGAGATGGGTGAGGGAGTGTGAGATGTGGGTTGATAAGGCTGCGAAGTGGGGGCCGTATGAGCTGGACGCGAGGATTGGGCTGAAGATTGCGACGGCGCAGGATACGCTGAGGAGATGGAATGAGAAGAAGGGGAGGAGGAAGGTTTAGTGCATGGAAGTTATTAGATATGGATTGTGGGATTATTGGGTACAGCAATGGCTAATACAGATATACGATACACGACTCTCCGTGATCATGATCCATGGTCATGGGACATTGGGGAGGCCGTGGATTGTGATTTGGGGGTCAATAGATATAGCAATTACACAATATAGATAGACCATACACACAACCTTTGATAATCACAATCAACATCCCTTTCCCCTGCATACAAAGGAGACTGCGGTTGTCCAGAAAAGACCGCTCCGAGTACAAAGCGCCGACCTAGTCCTATAATCTACGAAATCAAGGCTAGAGATAGTATCTAAGTAACCCCCTATTAGGCATCATATCCCAAGGACCCCGCCTGGGGGCAAAGATCCCTAACAATATATGAGGGAGTCTGCAGGGGGAAGCGGTGTTGCGAGAATTAACTTCCGGTAGGGCTAGAGAGCTTCCACCTCTTTTAGGCTATCTCAAATATACATTCACTCGTTCTTAGAATAGAACTTTTAGCGAAAATATATGAAAGTGGTATAGCTCGCTATTAATATTTTGGTCGACGGGGTTGAGTTGAATTTTATATGTTTCGTAGGGCGTACGCCAATCGGTGTCATGGAGAAGGGTGATTATTATGCTAATTATGTCTTATATACGTGGTTGCGAAGAATGTATATAGGTGCCAAAGCATCCATGCCAAGACTCAGTCACGTGACCGGAGTCACTATGTGATAATCTAGTTTGAGAGCCTTAGTAGGGAAGCATTTTGTCCGGTTGAATAACAGGGATGGAGTGGGGGCTGTTATCAGGTTCCCGATGTGTAGCTGAATGAGATTGATAGGCCATCGTGGTTGTTGTACATGGAAGTGGAACGGAGCTATTCTAGCATAGATCCGTGCCAAGGCTTCATTCATGCCTTAATGCGCAAACTACTCCATCCTTTCACCATCCCACTACATCCTACCGTATCATCGGTATTGCTATTTGAAAGTCACCATCCCGCAGCATATCCTACGCCTCACTCGTAAACACATCCTCAGCCTTACGAACGTACCTTCTACGCCTCGTTGTTCCATTAGAGGGATTCAGACTGTTCCCAGGTTTAGAACAGTGAATCGGAACACTTTGCGCTTAGCTAATAGCCCGAGGCAATAAGCTATTGATCCGGCTGCTCTAGTCTTTTGGGGCGAATCAGTGAATCAAAAGTTGGTGAGGAACAGAACAACCAGCTGCAAACAGCTCCCAGGGCTGGAACAATTCAAGGGGCTGATTCCGGAACAGAACAGCTTAGTAAGCTGATCTAGCCAATGAGCACATGCTTCGCCCTCATTCCGACGACTGTCTCGCGACTGATCTGTTCTAAACTTTGGAACAGTCTGAATCCCCCTATTGTCCAGAGTGTTTTACATGGCATTGACTGAGGCGTACTGTGAGCCTGGTCGGGAGGAGGTGGAGCCCCAAATGCTTTCACGGGCCCAGCAGCAGACTCCTACTCCTATATCTGGGGAGAAGCACCCACGATCTTCTTCTTCTCCTCCAGAAACAGACAGCAAAAGGCAGGCGCTCTCAGTCGACCGCTCTTCTACCTTCAACTCTTCTACGCTCGACTCCTCAGTCCGCGAACCTCCCACCCCGGAGCCTTACAAACCCGTCAGATCAGAAGATAATTGGTGGTGCCCTAACTGTGGCCGCCGTTGCTGGCTTTGCAATCTATCTTCTGCAGCGCCCTCAGAGCGACTAGAACTAAGAGACGAGGAAGAACTCGAGCGAGCAAGGATGGCCTCAGAAGTCCCCCCTTCAACCACAGATACTTCGAGCGCACCTTCAAGCAAGAAGCGAAAGAGAGATCACCATAGACAACTTGGAATCGAATTCGTCGGTCCAAGGGACCCAGGTTTCAAAGATCACATCCTTGATCCTCTAGGAGTCATATGGGCCAAAAACCAGCAATTGAACAGGAAGCCACCCTTCTATCTCAACTCCCAGCCTCGAATACAGTCAAAAGTAATGATTGGGAGTAATGATGATGACTTGAGGCGAATAACGACCGACTTCAGACAGTACAATGCACGGCCATATGATGAGCACGCCCTCTGTACACTGTGCTGGGACTCCATTATCCTCCGCGACACATGGGTTGAGAACGCGCTTGCCGATTTGGAGGACGACGACACCGAGGAAGAGCTTGTCGTTCAAGACCAAGAGCCCTTTCTGACTTCTGTACGCAGAGATCAATGGAAGCCGCAAAAGCAAGGACCGTCAATGCCCGAAGGCAGATTCGTCTATGACTGGGACCTCGAACCCGACACGACCTATGCCGTCTCCATCCGAATGTTCGACCTCGAATACCGCAAGAAACTACACACGGACGCCTTCCAACCCTGGGTCGCCGAAAAGGATGTCGCCGTCTGCCCCTACCTCACCGTCGAATACAAATGCTCGGGCAAAGGCGGCAAACAGACACAAGCAACGCACCAAGCCATCGCCGCGGCCGTCTTATGGCTTCATCAAAGGAAGAACCTCCGAAACACCATTGGACAAGCTTCTGATGGCCTCAGGCACTTTTTGATAACCATTGTCGACTCCAGCTATGTGATTTCGGAAGCGCGGCTCAAAGACAACAAGTACGTTATCTGCGAACGCGTTATGGGAGATTTGACCAGGATTGAGGATCTGAGACTGTACATTGAATGGACCAACGCCATCCACGCATGGGGCCTTGGTGCTAACGCCTCTATTTTTAAGCAAGATATTGAAACGCTGGTGGAATTTGGATGTGCGCAGACATCAGGTAATCTTCCGACGGGGTGTTAAGTGTGTGGCTGTTGTTTTAGCTTCGTTAAGGAGAATTTTGGGGGATACAGATGTCAGTGTCAGCTGCAAAGTGGATGTAAGAGCGATCCTCTTGCGTTGGAATCCTGTCAATATTCGCATTCGCGGCGTGAGAGTGTTGATCAATGAATGAAAAGATGTTATACTATCTCTTTACCCTTTTCCCACCACCACCCCCTTCCTCACCCTTCCCCCTCTTCTTCCCCTCCTTCCTCCAATACTCATCCCTCTCCCTCTTCTCCCTCCCAGCCCTCTTCTCCTCCCCCTCCCTCATCCTCCGCCGATACGGCTCCCTCCTCTCCTCCTGCCTCGCCCTCCTCTTCGCCACCTTCTCGTTCCGAATCGTCATAAGTTTCTGCATCAGATCCCTCGCCCGCCTCTCCTCTCCTCCTAGCACAACGGCGCGTTTTTGCAGGTAGGTTTGCGTGCGCTGCGGGGCCATCTGGGCGATTTGCGATTTGTAGGGGAGGGAGGCGGCGAGGGCGCGGGGGACGCGGAGGGGGTTGAAGTGGCGCGTTGGGCGGGGGATGGGGCGGTAGGCGCTGTTGGGGTGGGAGGGGGTGGGGATGTTGGCGGCGGCGCGGAGGTGGCCGGTGAGGCGCATGGCTTTCCAGGCTGGGTCGGTCTCGGCGCCTGAGGAGGTGGGTTCTGAGGCGGTGTTTTCGAGGAGATTGGTGACGGGGTTGTAGAATTTGTGTGGTTTGACGGGATACCAGGCGCGCAGGAAGACGATGTCGCTCAACAGGACCTTGTCTTCGAAGGTGGCTCGGAAGTGGCCTTCTGGTTTGGCCAGGGCGCGTTTGATCTGGCCGCGGATGCCGGATACGGTGCGGATGCTTGCGCCTTCGAATTTGGCGATTTCGAGCGAGGTGCCGAACATGTCGCGGATGAAGGCTGTGTTTTTGAAGATCTTGTAGGGCACCCCGGTCAGCTTGAGCTTTTTGACAATCTCGGTGCTTTCGTCGACGTCGAGGACGACGCCGGTGGCTGCTATGCGGAAGCCGGGGGTTTGGTTGGAGAAGGACTGCACGCAGCAGAACCCGGTGTTTGGGGCGATGAGCGGGCCGTAGAAGGTGCCGAAGCAGTGCATATGCTCTGGTGTGTATTTGAGCATGCGGTTGCGCGTTCGGGAGTCGGATATGCTGTACACTGGGAGGGTCTGGAATCTGCGCCAGCCTAGGGAAAAGATGAGGGGGTCGTTGGTTTTGAGGATCTTCTTGTGCCATCGATGGCGCTTGATGCGGACTTGTACAAAGCCGAAGCGATCTTCTGTTGGTGCCAGTCCTCCTATGATGACAGGGAAACGAGGATTGAATGTTGCGGCGAACTCGCAGGGTACCTTCTCAAGCACTATGCGAGCATATGTGCCAGCCTTATATCCTTCTACCCGTACTCTGGAGTTTGGGTCTAGCGATTCGAACTCGGCTCGGTTGATTGTGAGTTGCTTCTGTATTTGTGCCTTCTGAGCCTCGTACCAGTCGTCTTCGCCAAATTCGTCAACACCGTCTCCAGCAGTCTCTCTTGGTTCACTTTGCTTGCCGAAACCTTCGCGATCCTCTTCTTCGAATCGAAGTTTAAGTTCTTCTTTTCGTTGGGCGTTTCTCTCTCGCTCAGCTTCCATTGATGTCTCTGCACTATCTAGTTTGCCTTGTCCGGATGTCTCAGGCTCAGCTTCCAGATCCTCAAACTCGCCGTCTCCCTCATCACCCTCATCTTCCATTCCTTCGTCATCGTTATCATTGTCACCATTTCGTTCTTTCATGAGATTGGCAGTGACGAAACGCTGCCGGAGTCTTTTGAGATTCTCGGGATCACTCCACTTTTGCGCCAAAGCTTCGTAATCATACTTTGGTATCAATCGGTCGTCGAGATCCTCTCCCTCGACCTCATGCTTGGCTCTGCGGAGGAAGTCATCGTTCTCTTCTGCTTCTCCCACTGCATGGTCAGGTGACTTTTGATCTGTATCGTCCTCCCCTCTCCATTTGCGCACGACGTCCGCTGGCGTTAGTGACTTATCGTAAAGCATCCGGGCGAAATCTGAAACACGGTACTGTCTCTGTGCACTGTGAAATTTTTGGGCATTCTCTGTGAGATTAGATTTCCATCGAAGCGCCGCTTGCTCCTCGTCTTCATCTTCATCTTCATACTCCGAATCATCTGGTCCACTTTCCAATTCTTGACCTTCATCACTGGAGACAGAGCCGATGTCTGAGTCGCTATCGGCAAAAGCCAGCTCACCATCGGCCTTGCCTTTGGACGAATCATCGGCCGCTGTTCGGAATGCTTTACCCAGCTTTTCAGGTGCTATGTCGCCATCTTCAAGTGAACCCGTGTCGTCCTCATCTTCCTCGCCACTGACGAAGCCCTCATCTTCTGGCAACCCATCATCATCATCGCCCTCCTCGCGGTCAACCACTCTTGGCTTTCGCCTCTCCTTCCTTCCAACGTCATCCTCCATCTCATTGCCATCCTTCAGCAATCCTCCGCCAGTGAACAATCTCACACCATCATCTGCCTCTCCCAACATCCGCCGCTCGCTTTGAAGTCCAACAACCATCTGCTCTCCCAACCCTCGATCTTCACCATTCGTAGCATCTTTGTCAAAGTTAGAGGTTTTGACGTCGATGTAGACAGCGTCTTTATCGACAAGTACACCTCCCACATCCGACATAGGCGCAAACAGTACCTTCTGCTTTTCTCCAAGCCGTCGCCGCCCAGACTTCCCAGACGCTTTGGCGAGCGCTTGATCCATAAAAGGCGTGGGACAAGGATCCGGCAAGGCTTCAATTGCCGAGACGCTCAAGTCGCCGACTCCTGGAACATGTACCCGGGCGCCGTCAGCAGGGAAATTAGTGCCTCGAAGATAACCGTAGAGCGCGACTGTTCGATCGCACTTTGGGTTCTCTTCAATAGTGGTAGGTGGCGTAACGTCAAGGAAGCGGTCAGCTAGACAGTACGGATGTGAATTTCTCCAGATCAAGGGCCGTGGATTCTTCATGACAGAAATGAATCTTGAAATATTGTGCACTTCTCTGTCCGGATAGCGGCCGTTTATGACTCCAGACAGGTAGAATAGCTTTGCGCCTTGATATAGCTCGCTCCAGAACCTGTGCTTCAGCCTCTTCTTCGTATCTTTCAGCGTCGCAGGTTTTCGAAATAGATCCAGGTGTGTCAGAATCCCAAACACGTTCCCCGGCATTCCACTCGAACCCAGCACGTTCAAGAACTCCATCGTCTCCATCTCGAAGCCGAAATTGCCATCGATCATGAGCAGCACTATGTCTGTGATCTTCGACACATCGATCATGCTGGCGAGAGAGTCGGCGGGACATTCTATGAAGGTGAGTCGCCGCCGCTTTGAGGTGACGACTGTGAGAGGACCGCTGGGCGAGGAGAGGTTGTGCTTGGTGTAGCGTTTGATCAAGGATTTGATGAGGGTAGTCTTGCCGACGCCTGGAGGGCCAACGACAGCGACGATTATGGGAGGAGCTTCTTCGGGTAGGCGGTCGACGAGGGGCACATGGAGGCGCTTCTCTTTGATCTGGATATCTGTAAGCAAAATGCTGTATCCTAGTCCTAAGCTATACATACATCGTGCGAGCGCACAGCTTGCTTCGCTAAACGACCTGGATGCGCATACGCAAAAGCCTTGGGATTGCGATCTCCAGTGTGCTTCTTCTTCTCCTTCGTCTTCCGATGCGGCCTATTGGCTTGATCTTCCATGATGGCGTAAGAACAAGGCCTGCTTCGCGAATTATGAATTTCAGCATTGCGTGGTCCTGGCCAAATATTTTGTGATATTCGGCGCTACGGGTGGAGGTACGTCCGATGCCGACATAGCCGAGCACGCAGAAAAGTTGCCACCCAACCGAGAACCCCACCAGAGTCCCTTGGCGATCATGTGCGTCATCCCACGGTCCGCATTAGCGTGCTTTGCCGTGTGGGGGTTCGTTATCGGAGTCAAAGCACACCTTCCTCTGCCTCCGCATTCCCAATCTTCCGTCTTACTCCAAACCCACTTTCACTTCTCATTCCAACACCCTTCAAAGTCACGACTATATATTCGATCAAGAAGCTCTGCAGAGCTTTTACGTCAGCCCTTACTCCAGCCAAGATGCCTACCATGTTCGCTGTCGGTGTCACCGCTCATAGCCTGATGTTGCATTCGTGCTGACAGTGAGTCATACTAGATCACGCTCAAGGCCGGCGCTCCTCCCGCCGAGCTCGACAAGTGAGACCCAACCCATAGAAACACACTGATCAAAGCTAAACCATTACCAGAGCCAAGGAGAGTGCTAAAGCACAAGGCGGAACCATCAAGCATGAGTACACCCTCATCAAAGGCTTCACGTATGTCATCGCCTGCTCCCACATATCGCGGAAACACATGGCCGACTGATGACGTCACAGCTGCGAGTTCCCCAATGAAACCGTCCACACGCTCCAGAGCGACAAGAACATCCACGTCGAGCAAGATGGCGAGGCTAGGATAAAGTAAAGGGTGATGATGATGATGGATGATGGATGATGGATGATGGACGAGCATGCATATTATAGGAGCATGAGCTATGATTATGGCGTTGGAACGAGCATATGGAAGGACGATACCATGGTCATGGCTATGAACGGGACATCTTGCATCATTGGCGTACTGTCAATAAATGGGAGAGTCATGCACATTCCATGGAGCTATATAGCAATCAACATGAGCTGAATACTATTGCTGTAAACTCAAAGCTCATTTCAGCCTCTTCATGCATCGAATACCTGTGATGCTGATGCTGGTAGCCCGCTGTGATGTTGCCTCGGATGCCAAGGTCATGAAGATTCTGCCGGCTTCATCCCCATGTAAGCTACGGCGAGCGCCACTCTCCGGTGGTATTGACTGATCACAAACCTCAACTCAGTAGTAGCTGAGAGCAACTGCGCTTTGTAAGTCGAGGATAAAGATGTACGAACGTACGTGCACATACGGCATCAGCATACACACCCTCCACAAGATCGATTTACATAGAATCATACGGTGCGAGATCCCCATTCTCAAGCATCTGACCCTGCGCTATGAAGCTTCTCGACCTCGAGAGAGGAGGCAAGAGAGTATTCGCTACCGTGACCAGAACCATGCCGATCTGGGCTACTATCTGACTGTTCAATGAAGAGCTGCGTATACTTCTCAACTATCCTCTCCACGCCGCTCTGGATCTTTGCGATCTGGGAATTTTTGATGATGTGGACCTTGGAAATCAGGCCTTTGATTTCCTGGTGGATCTGCTTGGCGAATCGTCGATACGCCTGAGCAGCTCTCTCAATATCCTTCTTGAGCGGCTGGCCAAGACATTGGTGGGTGCAATTCTTTGAAGGCTCTGATGAGGATGAGGATGATATTGCAAGATAACATCAGCAGTAATTTCGCCGTGGCTGGGATGATGATGATGGGGATATTTATGGCGCCGGCTGCGAGGCATTCCCCAGAGTACAATCGTACCGAAGGCTCCAACGGTCGCTATGCAATCCGCTGCAAAGACAATGAAGTTGCGGCCCATGTCATCCCAGATAAGACTTGTGACAATTTGTTGAACTATTGCTGCGGTGACGGATGGCACCCCGAACGCGTTGACAACCGCTTTGCAAACAAGCACGGCGACGGTAATTCGATGTGTGGTGTTTCCGAGTGTGACCATAGCCACGCTGCTGGCGCTTTTAGGGATTCGACTGTACCGTAGATTTGTATTGTCTTTGTTATAGCTAAGTCGACTTTAAGATCGATGCCGGCAACCTGGGTAGCAATGTACAACATGCGAAACTTTTCATGATCAAAGCAGCGCGCCGTTCCTTCGGCGAGCGTTTGGATAGAAGTCATGTCCTCTATTACTCACTTCTCGTGTCGGTAAGGGCGCAACAAACCTTTCGAGACAGCAACAACGGAGTCGCATCTTCCATCCTTGATGTCTGAAAGCTCCTCCTCGATTAGGATCATACGTTTACGGAGCTCCTCGTCGGCGAACGCTTCCATCTCTGCCACATCGACAAATCTTTTCCGGGCTTTGCCAAACTGTAGGTCTCAAAACTCGTCCTTTTTAGTTTGAACTACCACGACGGGAATTTCCGAGTTTTGTGAGACGATAGTAAAGAAGTCGATGGCCGCTCTTTGTTGGACGCGTGGGCTATTCATCTCAATGCAGGACCTACCATCACACTAAACATCTAACCTTGAGGAATACGGGGGGAATATTGTAAGCGAACCATATCACGTGTAATCTGTCCTTCATTTCAGTCGTATTCGACATCTCAAAGATGAACCCTTTGACCTGCTGAAACTCCTTATCGCCACCACTCTCAAAGCCCCCTGAGTCGTGAAGAATCAAATCAGGACGGTCTTGAGAAATGATTGGAATCTTAATGTCGTGGATTCCGCGTGCGCGACCCGAAGCCTTCGTCTGCATGGTCCGGCGTTAGCGACCGGAGAGGATTAATGAAATGCAATTCTTACCACTTCTGCCCCAAAAACCTCATTGATCAAGGTTGACTTGCCTACCCCAGTGTTTCCACAAACCAGAATACGAATGGATCCGGGCTCCTGAATATCAACGACTTCCCTTTCACTCCAGAAGACGTCGTCTTTGGTTATTACAGTACTTCGCAACTTCTCGATGTCGTTGCGAAAGGCAAGAGTCTTAGAATTGAGAAACACGTTGCCGTTTTCGTCGAATATGAGGTACACTGAAGGATGCAGGATGGTGCCTTGTGCCGCTTTGTGCCCCAAGGATCAGTCTTTGTATACTTACCATGGCACTAGACGGGGTATTGAACCATACTCGCAGTAGCCCTTGAGCGTACCGTCTTCATTAAATGCTGCTCTGGGTTCCTTCCGCATCCATGGGCGTTTTTTCGAATTGAGATGAATTGCATATCATGTTTCATACCTGGGAAGCCCATGTACTTTACGAAGATCTTTCATGTCAATCTTCAGATCATTCTTCACTGTGAAAGTCGAAGTATTGACCCCCTTGCCTTCAGACTCGTATGAAGGGAAGACAATTTTCAAGGGATCATCGATTTTGGCGCGATCACCAAACGACCCATCGATTTCCAATTCGAGGCCTTCCTTGCGGCTTTCAATCAATACCTACTGTAGAGGGTTAAAGAGCTAGGCCATCTCTTGCAGCCGAACCCCCTATGTCAATGTGTGCTCCAACGAACCAGGCCTGGACAATGCTCCGTCTTGCAAGCGGTAAGCGCTTGTAATCTGGGAAGTAGTAATCTGGCTTATAGACTCTACGATCCTCGTTGAGTGCTAGCGCATGGCGAAGATGCTGTATAGAGTCATGGAACGATATCTCGAATTGGGACTTGTCAAGAACGGCCTTCACAGTATCGAAGACGCCAACGAACTGGATCCTTGGGGCCTTCCGTGTGTATCCCCCTCTTCGACGGATTCAACTCAGAGCATCTGCTTTGACATGGAGGATACTTACGGTAGATGATGTATCTGTTGGCGGCGAAGGCCAGCGAGCAGTGATCCGCTCAAGTAGGCGATGATCAAATACCTGACCGACCTCTTCAGGCTTGGAAATTCCTCTCGAAGACCGATACGCTTGTAGTGCGTGCTTAAAGTCCTTGTCAATTTCTGGGGTGCCGGCAGATTTCAAGGCTCGAATGTGATGGAGCAAGCTAGCTACAGTTCGCACGACATCTACAGCTTGTCAGGATACTAAGTGGTGTGTCAATATATTTGTGTATCAACTCACAAGCACCTCGGCTAAAGCCAAAAAGCCAGATTTCGTTCTAAGGGTGCTATAAGAGCATACAACAATCCTAGATTATGAGCGTTTATGGATGTTGGTTGGCGAGCTGTAATTGATCTACCTTGTAAACCTCACGGATTTGCTCTGAGAAACCGCTGCCAATTACGCCCGTCTCCAGCCTCTTTAGCCAGGCAATGTCTTTCTCCGAGCCGATTCCATTGTAGTACTTCTTTCGCTAGAGAGAAGTCTGGTCAGCTGCTGACCTCAACAAGGCTGATGACCGCAATTCTTATCTGTCTACTCGTCATCGTACCTGCTCGAACTTGAAGCCAGAGCTTGTATCCACACACTCGCCAACTTTGATGCTGGCGCATAGACGGTAAACATTGCTATTATTGTCATGTCTATCGCCTTTCAAGTTCACAAGCAGCAGCACTTTTGAATCTCCCGCCTGGAGGGTATGGCAAACCATAAGCGCCATCTGGTGTGCACCAAGTCCCATGACGCAAGCGATCCATGGCGTAGGCACGGAAGCGGCGGTCAATTGAGGAAAGCAGTAGAAGAGTTCACCCGGAAGAGGCGCATACCTGGAAGAGGCGCAGTCTACAGGGCTACAGGGCTACCGCAATAAAATTTGAATATAATTAAGGAAAACCATTGTCTTTAATAGTTCTAATAATCTACCGACTTACTCTAAGATCAATTCCTTATGGTTCGGTTGATTGGTGAAGTTTTATGGTAGGATTTGTATTCTAGCGCTAAGAACTACTAGTAGCCCCGTAGGGCTGCGCCTCTTCCAGGTGTGCGCACCTTCCAGGTGAACTCTTCTAGGGCTGCTGGTAGTGTTCTTGAAGAATCCTTCGATGAAAGGATCGATAGGAGATTTCTAAGGCAGACGGCATTATTGTATGCATCAGGCTGGCTGTAGAACTGAACTACCGCTGCACGACCCAGCGTCCCCCATCCTTCAGCCTCGTCGATCGCCGAAACAGGATAGTGAATAGGCAGGGTTAGATAGAACTACGCGGGGGCCAGGCTGTCCTTGGCATCAGCTTCCCCCAGGAGTTTCTCCACCAGTGCTTCCTTCCAGCCCGTGACATCCAGAACGACATCCGAATTGGGGGTCATCAGAGCGGGGCGATGGGAGGACGTGCGACGACGACACACCCGAGCCCCGGGATTGTTAATCGGCGCCACCCCTAGTCGCTAATAGGAGCTTTAGCGACTAGGGGTGGCGCCGATTATTGGGTCTGTGGTTGGTGGGGTGGTGGGTTAGGTACAAGCGCCAAGTCCCTAGGGATCATGGTGCCTAGAAACTTTAGCTTAGTGGTACTTCCGGTACGTCCTCCCGGGGTGCGGTTTCCGGGGTGATCGTCCTCATAAGATTGGTGCTCTTCCCACTAGCGCATGCTCAAGACTTTTGCCAGAAGCAGCCAGGCCCTCACCACTACTCCCAACTGCCATCTTCGTCCATTCTATCACAATGCCTACCAAACCGGCGGCTCTGGATTCGCGACTTCTCAAAGTTATATGTCCTCTCAATAAGCGGGTCAGGTATCTGGTGACCGCTCGAAGCCAAGGTCCTGGGCAACAGCCGCCGTGGTCATATCCTCCAACGTCAGTCAGCATTGACAATGACCAGGTTGCACGCCTGGCTTCAAAGCCGCTGCATTCTCTGACCTTGGCCGATCTTGTGCAGTAGTTAGCACTCGTCCACCAGAGGTACGCGGACGCTGATAGCTACTTCCCAGACATGGCCGCCCGCCGCTCTCAGCCAACAAACTCTTCTCCTCCGCCAACTTCACCCTATCCCTCCTTCCCATTCGGCTTGCCCACCGCATACAAGCCCTCCGCAATCTCCCATTCATCGTCGTCTCGAATCCCAACATCTCGCGCATCTACAATACCTATGTCCACTCACTATCTACCCTCCTTCCCTACCAAGAACGCCGTATCACCAATCTGGAAGATGAAATTCAATTTACAGAAGTCATGGCGGATCTGGTCCAGACACATTCAAACACCATACCGATACTTGCTCGAGGCTTTTTGGAGTGCAGAAAGTACATCAGTCCTGCGGACGTTACACGGTTCTTGGATGAGCATTTACGAGCTAGGATTGGAACAAGGCTGATCGCCGAGCAGCATATTGCTCTACACATATCTTCACAGCCACATTGTAGACCTGACTCCAAATACGTGCACGATGGGTCCTCAAGTCACATTGGAGTCATTGATACGGCGCTAAGGCCCGCCGAGATCATCAGAAGTTGCGAGTCCTTCGTCTCCGAGATTTGCGAGTTGAAGTACGGCGTCAGGCCGACCGTCGTCATCAATGGCCAACCAGACACGCAAATGGCTCATGTGCCTACACATCTGGAATACATACTGACGGAGCTGCTGAAGAACGCTTTTCGGGCTACCATTGAGAGCGGTAAAGAGCGCGAGCCAATCGAAGTCACCATTGCTGTTTCACCAGAACCGAAACCTTCATCGTTGGAGGAAATCCCAGTCGATCTATCTGAAACCCCAGATCCTCTGTCAAGCGAGCCGCGCGGTATTCCCCAAACATCCTCGACACCTGGGGTGACCATCCGCATCCGCGACCGTGGGGGCGGTATATCGCCCGACAACCTGCCGAACATTTGGGCTTATAGCTTCACGACGTTTGGTGACGAGGAAGTCATGGATCTCGGCAATGGCAACGCAGATGCGTTGAATGCTATCTCGGGCGCTGGTGGTGACTCCAGTAGCTTGGCAGGACTAGGGTATGGACTGCCACTTGGGAGAGCATATGCAGAGCATTTTGGAGGCGGGATCGCGGTGCAGAGTATGTGGGGATGGGGAACAGACGTTTATCTGAAGTTGAGGGGGTTAGCAAGATTCAAGCAGACAGAGTGAACCACGATTCTATGAGTGAAGATGAATGAAGCAGATTTATGAAGGGCATCTCACCCAATTAGTCACTACCGTTCTCGTATGCTGATGTCCCCGTCTGGGTATCTTTGAAGTACAACCAAACAGGCACGGCAGGGATTCCGTCACGCTAATTAGCGTAGGCCAAACTCTTTGGACTCCTTGGCTACCTTACAACAATATGGGACGGTGGCCGGTCCCCAAGTATCCGAGCAGTCTTGCATACGCTAGTTCCAAAGGCTCTTTTGACGTCGAATGCCCTCTCCGTCACAAAAATCGAGAATGATTTCATCAACAATCACAATCGCCGATGAACGATCGTTGCACTCGTTTCGATCCTCATACTAACTTTCCTAGGTAGTCACATCTCTAGGTTGATCTACGCATCGACCAAAACCAGTCATATTGAATCCGCACCAGCTGCTTGCCATATCTCCGTGGTTATGGAGGTCGCTGCGTCTGAGATAGCTCAGATGAGCATTGGTAATGGCAATTAGAGATATGGTCATCTGTGACTGGGTTTGAGAGGATTGGGATTGCCAAGGCGTTCATGGATCTGCCGTTTTCGGTATTGTTGTATGAGGTGCTCTTCTTTGGTGGCTACGGGGATGGTGGAGTCATTCGGTCGATATAGGACTTCTGCCATCCTCTCTTGCTGTTTGAGAGGAAGCAGAGCCGACATTTTACTCATCAATTCCCTTTGGCTATGAGAATATCTGAAGGCGAGGTAGATGCCATGAGTTCGTCTAGCCATTCCCATGCCGGAGATCGAAAACTTGTCCGGCGGTTGAGCTCTGGTGCTACCATCAATTCTTGAGTCCTGATGGAGACTTTGAATTTGCAGTGATTACACAATAGCCCCTGAAATATGCTGATCGCTCTTGGGGTCTCTAAGGTATCTATTGGATTGGCCCTCTTTCACGACATTCTTCGCTTGAAGCACTTTGGTATGCGGGTCAAGGCTCGCAGCGAGCTTGGTTGCACAAGGGCCAAATGCCTCAATGTATCCAGCGTCTCTTGGCTTCGGATCTTCCTTCTGCCACAAGAGACGAATGCCAATAAAGAGATTTCGGTGTCTTTGGCCTTGCGGACCGGGCGCCCGTTCAATCTTCTAGCGCCCCTGGTATCATGGTCTACGAGCGCGCACTTTTAGGCATACGCTTCTCTTAGCTATCAAACGGCTGTTTCGATGTGTCAAAGCATGGGACCCTCAGTCACTGGTATCGTTGATCTGCTAGATTTCATATGCAAAAATACGGCAAGAAGCTGAAGACGTCTCCTATGGGCAAGGAATCTGTCGCGCCACAGGTAATCATGAGTAAGCGTGGATCCTCTTCCATTCCTATGAAGATCATCCGGCTCCGCTTCCGACCAAAGGACCGCCGTACGTCGACGCGCATTTGTCGTCCTGTTTACTAGCAGGCGATACCACAGTGGCTCATTCGATGCCTACACATTGAGTCAAGACTAGACGAGCTTGTTTGCTGAGGTGGCCGAATTTATCAAGGACGAATGGTCATTCTCGTGGTTAAGTGTTCTCTCATAGGAAGTGGAGAGGAAGATTTCGCTTACATCAAAAGAACAATTCGACCGTAATGGGCACAGCCGAGATCACACCTACAGTATGTTGTACAACGCTAGATACAGGATGATCAAGAGACTGAAAATCCGAAGTCACCCAAATCCACCGGACGCTACGAGGTAGCAAAGTAACTTTTGTTTGACCTTGATTGCGAAGCACAATAACTTCACGTATTACTGAGGCCAAGGCATTTAGCATATCATCCGGAAGCAGGTTTCAGACACATTCCAACACTCGTCACGCCAGCGACAATCCAACCAATTGGAAGTCCATAATTGACATACGCTTCGGATGCAGTCAACGCGTTGAAGGCATACCCTGGACAACATCTGCCTGTCGCGCCGCGCTCGAATACCCAGCCAGCTGCCTGACCCGCTAGGCACGGCTTTCCACCATTGAGTCTACTGGGTGGTTGTACCGGTACAGGGCTAGAATTCTCAATGTTACGCCCTTTTTCAATAGCGTTGGTGTTTATGACATAACCGTACACCTGTCTCATCCTCTGAGCGTTTAAGGATGCCCAGTCAAAATTCTCATAGTCATTCACACTTGATTCGCTCCCCCAGGTGTCGACCGATGAATTGGCGCTTGCTGCCACGGATCCGATTTCCAAGTTCTCGTCTTCTTCGAAACATTCGCAACTTCGAAGACAATCAACGTGATAACGGGAGTGTAATTGCGCCATGAACAGGATGTAGCTGAAGTTGTCGCACACCAATGTTGACCCCGAGCAACGGCACCCGGCGCGATCGCAAAGATCAGTGAAGGTGTAAAGATACTCTCGCTCTCCCCAGCGATCGTTGTACCCCAATCTCGCTATCGTACCGTCCCGATTGCGAGGTCCTACTTGTCGCATCTCGAGACCTGGAGGGTATGGCCCTTCAGGCAGAGTAGGAAGGCAGCCTATTTCCTGGACGAGATATAAACGATGATGCCTATGCTTGGTTGCTTGGAGAAAGCTATACTCACATGATCTGTGCGCCTGAAAAGACGGCGAGGCGAGGAAGTCGAGGCGGATTGGACCGGAATAGCCGTGGCTATGGAAGAAAGCAAAAGCACGTATGCTATTACAGATCTGGCAATCAACGCCATTCAAAATCTAAGAACTGGGTGGACTATTGTAAACTGTGATGTCCTGAGTAGGAGCGGGCTATAACGAAAATTATTGCGGAGAAGAAGGGTTTCAGCGCCATTTGTTTGTCGAACCGACAACAACCGTTCTCCAAGTCTTCAACCCCATGTTTGAGATCGCATATCGGAGAATGAACGACCTGTAATCTTCCTCTCGCAACCTCGCTTACTGAGATTGAGTGCTTACGCTTTGACGGGTTTCGCGCCGTGTTCGTGGCGCCGCCGATATGCGCAAGGTATATTCATCCATGGCTTTCCGTGACTACCATTTCACGCTTCAGTCGGCTTTGAATACGCGATGCACAATTCGCTGGATCCGAGATGGTCATCGGCAGGTAGGCGAGACTTGCCTAGAGATATACTATGTGCACTCCGTGGTAAGTACAGTCGAAGAGGTGGATACATGATCATTGGGTATGCTCGAACTAAAGCTATGGTTCCCAGATTTGCCGAACGACGACGCATGGTCTCTTCCCACCAATTGGATGGTGCTATTGGAAGCGTCGGAGATGAAGGAGTGAGAATATCAGTTGCAGTAGTGATGGATCTAAGAAGGATATCTATAAATCTCAGGAGCCAGCTTACACAAGCGTAGGAACTATACGCTGAGACGCAAGTATAGAGTATGTGCCCATCTTAGGAACTTGATTAAAGCAGAAGACGGTATGTCTCTAAGGTTGTACTTTCCCTTTCATATTCTGTCCTTATTAATTGCGGGTTGAGACTGTGGTATCACGTTGATGCTGCCAGACTCTGAGTTCAGAATGTGCATAGTACTTTGACAAGATGAGTTGTTATCGTAATCTGGACTAAGGTTTACCCCGTGGAAAGCTTTCCACTGGACAAACACGCTGTTTTTCACAGCGCTTCGATGGCCGATAGATAGTGACCATGAAAGAATTGTCGAATACAGCACAGATAGTGGACAAAATGGTGAGTACACGAGCAAAGAGACTATCAGTATGAGTTTTCCAAGCAGAAGACCGATCATCTTTGAAGTTGGTGGGGCGTCCATTGTCCTAAGTGACAATGTGTTGAACAATGACTCAGCATCCTAATGAAGGGTGAAAGACCAACCTCCTCATTTCTAGAATGGCACTAGCGTAGCAGCTCGCTTGCTGCAATTTGTGGCGAAAGACTGGTATACAGACAATACAGCGACATGCTAGCTCATGCAACTAAGGCTTTCAATCAGCACTGCATATTCTTGCATGCAACGTGGACATCACCATCGGATCAACACCTACAACAATACCAATACTGATCGCATCCACTTCCGCACTCGTTGGCAGGTCTCAGCTTTCATACAACCTACAACATCATCTCTACTGCTACCAGCCGTGTCGTTCACATCAAGGTCCTCTCCCCTACGTCTCCTAAGTCAGCAAGGCATTCGTCACATGTCAATAGCGTGTAACTGTTGCCTAACGAGCTTGTTCGTCACACCATATCGACACTTAGATCAACACCACACTCGTCTGCGTACATTTCGGCCCCACTTTCCGGCTTCCATCCTTTTTACAAACACAAAGGTGTCATCAGCGAAAGGCCGCTGTGATCCTTCATCTATCACGGATACTCGGGAAATCTTTCAGTAATGGCTACCGAAGGCTGGCGTCAAGCCACACTAGAGACGGTCATCTCGGCCGCAGTGATCCTCGCTTCTGATGTTGTCCTCCAACACCTTGATGGCCGACTTAACATCGAGACGGATAAAGCAGCGGTAAAGAAGGCACTACACTGGGCAGCATCGCGTCCAGGACGACTCGTCACATCTGCTGTCAACAAGGCTAGCTCGGGTAGTACTATGGGCATCCCCCGGTCACTTACATTAGAGAGCGAGGTGCGCTCGTTGCTGAAGGCCCATGGTCTCAGTAGCGCAGGAGAAATGCCAAAATTTCCGGGGATGCATAAAATCCATAAATCGCGTCACACCTTCGATATCATGCTCGGCAACGCCGAGAAAGTGACAGTGAGACTGAGCTTGCCTCAAACTTCACAGGGAAGTCCCACATCCTTCTGGACGTACATCCAAGACGCCATCAACAGCATGAAAATTCTCGTGTGCGATAAAATGATGTCGATGTATACAGTATTGATCGACTTGGGTGAATATGGATATTGCATGCTGTCACAACGCATTCTAAACGCTGGCTTGGTGGAGCAGGTGCTGATTGGTTCCGTAATGGCCATCGGCGTCGTTGTGGGGGGAACCTACCTTGTACGAGCGATACGCCCACTGGATTCAGTGATCAACGAGCCCGAAGCCATCATACCAGCCAAAGGCGAGGAGAATCATGAAGCCAGGCTGGTGGCTGATGAGGATCAAGAAAACGAGTCTGGTAATGAGCAGGACTGGCAAAACGCAACGGGCGGTGAGTCTGGTGTTGGGGGGATTGATGAGAAAGTTGTTGGAGAAGATGAGCAAGCGCAGAGTCTTCTCGAATTGAAGTACATGGAAGCTATACGATGCCTCATGGAGAAATCTTCGGCTATCGAAGCCCTCGAATCAGAGGCTGAGCAAGTTGAAGTGAAGTACACGGAAGCTCTGCAATGCCTTATGGAGAAATCTTCCGCCGTCGAAGCCCTCAAATCAGAGGCTAAACAGCAGAAGGAGCTGCTGGTTACCAAAGATCGCCAACTTGAAGAACTTACGCTGACTCAAGGCCTGCTCGACACGAAAGAGGACACGATTCATGCACTCAAGTCTGAAGCGTCAACAGCTAAGAAACTACTTGGTGATAGAGATCAAGAGATCGTGCGCCTGAACAAGACAAATACAACTCTTGAGTTGACAGCCGACCAACAGAGGAAGGCAATTACCAGCCTCACCACCAGAGCAGAGGAGCGCACGAAGACGATGAAGAATTTGACCAAGTCGCTCGCAGAGGAGCAGACTGAGACGAAGCAGTTGAGAATGGACATTGCTAATCTCAGATTAGACAACAACCTTATGAGAAGCAAGAATTCGGCACTAGAGGCCGACTCGACGAAGCCTCTTAAGCTCATCGCAGAACTCGACACCAGCAACAAAGAGCTGAGGAAGCAGATAACTAGTCTCACTGAGGATTATCAAGACCTCCAGACTCAGGTGGATGATGATGTCGTAGCCTTTGACAGCAAGCTTGACGATGTCGTTAAGTTGACGACCGATAAAGAGACGCTCAAAGCTGAGATCGAGAGACTCGTCAAGATCAACGAGCAATTTACCGAACTCGAAACCACTAATGGAGAGTTGACAGACGAGATTTTAAGTCTCGTTGACGATAACCAAGTCCTACAAACTCAGGTAGATGATGCGGAGAAAGAGCTTGACGATATTGATCAGTCGACGACCGATAAAAAGTCACTCAACGCTGAGATCGAGAGACTCTCAAAGATTAACGAGCAATTGACCGAGGCCAAGGATGAATTCGCGGTTTCTGCTGTAGACTCGCAAAAGACCATCGATACCCTTCGCACGGACAATCAAAAGCTAGAAAAACAGACCGACGCGCTTGAGACAAAGAACAAGCATTTGAAAAAGACATTGAATGACGCCCAGGAGAATATCAAGAATCTTCAAGATAAAGTTGCAGCTCTGGAGGATGAAGTCGCTGAAGGCAAAGACGAACGCCAAGGCCTCCTGGATAAGTGTGACGAAGGCGATGCGGAATTGAAGGTTAAAGATAATCAGATGCAACAGCTCAAGAGCGCACTGAGAGACAACGGAAAGCTCTCGAGTGAAAAAGACGGGAGGATATCGGAGCTGGAAAAGGCCTACAAGCATATGAAGAGTGTGAACGAAGAATCAGATGACGCATATCATGACCTCGAAGAAGAAGTGGATGATTTGACTGAAGCGCGAGACTCGGCTCAAGCACAGCTCAACAGTACCCAATCTGAATTGGAGCAGGCGAACATCGACTTGAATAGCATTCGCGCCGATCTTGAAGCATCTCGAAAGGGGAACAAAGCCCTCGAAGCCACATTCAAAGGCCATGGAAAGGAACCCAAGTCAGGTGATGAAGAAGAGGGAGAGACAGACAAGGAAGGACGTGAGGTTGATGGGGGTGAGGGGGATCGAAATGAAGCCCACGAAGAAGAAGACGAAGAAGATGGGAGCGATGATGAGGATGAGGACGCTCATGATGACCAGGGCCCAAATAACGGCAGCAACGAGACGAGCCGGGGCGAAGACAATAACGATCATGAAGAAGATCATGAAGGTGACAATGATGATGCTGGTGAGGATGATCACCAAGGAGATGATGCACCTGATGGCGGTGCCGGTAAGACGGGACAATGTGGCGACGGCAATCAAGCTACTGAACAGTCCGCAACACCCACCACTACACAGGAAGCTCCACAGCAGCCTGTTACAGCAGACGGATTGAGCGACACCATACGCTCTCCGTCGGTGTATCCACATCAAGCAGGGCCCGCGAACGGACCAGGTGGCGACGACAATCGAGTGACTGAACAGTCCGCAACACCCACCACGACACATGGAGCCCCACAACATCCTCTTAGAGCAGACGGATTGAGCGGCACCATACGCTCTCCGTCGGTATATCCGCTTCAAGCAGGGCCAGCAAACAATGGAATACCAGAAACTCCACCAGCTGTCGCCGCCCCTCCATCACCACTTTTCCAACAGCCACAAGTTTCTTCCCCGGGACCTGTTCCATTCACAAGCGAAGCTCCAGTGAAAGAAGGCCGAGTCATACTACCAATTCGAAGACGCAAGAATGCGTCAGATCGTGAAGGATCCCAAAAGAACCCGTTTGCAGGTATGACGCTCCCCGGTATGACTCCAAACGTAGAGCCAGACGTCGATGGCTCAACGACAACATCGCCCGCTCAGTCGTTGTCAGCGCAAGACGTAGCTCCTCAAGACCCGAAGCAAGCACTCAACGATGACACTGCAACCTCAGTTTCGCCTTCTCATACAATATATCCAGCATCTGGAACATCTTTCGTGGAGTCCACGGGGCCAATACTGCCGTCACCTACCCAAGATCAGGCCCCAGCACCTGCATCTAGCCCAACTCACCCTTCACACAACCCATCCGCAGCAGAAGACAAAGCCTTACAACCGAAACCCGAAGAAGAATCCAAACAGCAACGTCTGGGGAGCGACGAATTGATCGAATCTCAACGATCTTCGCCTACTCCCTCCGCTTCCGAAGGACAAAAAGCCAGCACTGATGTTACGCAGCATGATGGTCCAACAAGCGACCTGATTGACCGCATACAATCTTCGTCCACTCCAGCAGCTTTAGAAGAGCATGCGGCCACCACTGACTCCCCAAGTCATGGTAGCCCAGAAAATGGATCGGACAAACCCATACAATCTCCAACAACTTCAACAATTGCGGAGCAGCAGGCACCCCGCACTGACTCTGGATATCAGGTTGCGTCAGCAGACGAATCGATTGACCCCGTACAATCTTCGCCTGTTCCGTCGACCTCAGGAGAGCAGGCGTTCACCGCTGATGCTGCAATTCAGAGTAGCCCAACACACGAACCCAATAAACCCACACAGTCTTCACCAACTCCATCGACTGCTATTGTGGAGCCGGCAGCTGGTAATGGCTCTGAGCTACAAGGGGCCTCGACAGACGAATTGATTGGCCCTAGCCAGTCTTCGTCAAACACCCCACTGGATTCCTACAACTGTCCGCCATCAAATACTACCCAGACACCAGCACCATCATACGACATCCCCTCACCCTCCCTCTCCCCCGATTCCTCCCACGACAATGCCAGACCCCGATCACATTCCATTTCCAATCTATCACCCACATCACCATCAACCCCTCGCACACCATCTGAAAACCTCAACATCGCGACGGCAGCGTCCACCCCCCAGGTAGGGCCCACGACTCCTCACACCTCACTCAAGCTGATCGCGTATCACAGCATGGAAATCCTATTCGCCCCTTCTCTCGTTCCTCATCTTCCCCGCCTAGCACAAAATCTCCTGGCTTTTCCTCGTCCTCGAGCCAAGCCGCACCCTGGATGCGAAGCGAGCTTGAGCATCTGAAGGCTGCTGGGGACGAGGGGGAAGGATCTCCTATGTCTTTGGACGAATTGAGTAAGGTCTATGAGTTGTTGTGCTGCTCGATCAAAGCTAATTGTCCAACTCGCCAGGCGCCTTCATCTACACCAAGTCGAAAATTTTTCAGTCCAGCAAGCCCTCACCATCTTCTAATACTGCACCTCCAACACCCTCAGCCTCCCCACCCAACTCCCCAACGCCCAACCCACCACCAACTCTTCCAAACATAACCCCCCTCTCCACCCAAACCCGAGACGAAACCACCCTATTCCCCCACGCCGCCCCCCCACTCTTCACCCCTGGCCAGCCTCTCTCCCCCCTTTCCTGACTTCCCTCGCCAAGTACAGCGCCGAGGACCAATATATATCCGATCGAGAAGAGATGGACACAAGTGGCATACAAGAAGCTCAAGTGAAGAAGCATCGAAGGCGGAAACCCAGACCTAAAGCTTCGCATTTCGAATCTGGGGGGTGGAGGTTGCGGAATGTTTTTGCGCAGAGTCGGGGCTTGGAAGGGGTTTTTGATGATGAGGGGGATAGGGGCGTGGTTTGTAAACTTCCGCCGTCGTCTGTGGGGGAAAGATAGGGGGAGAGTGCTGGTTGTTTTTTATGGATAGGCGTGCGGTTTGATTTTGCGAGATTGATTGTTCTAGTTTGCGAGGTGTATTCTCGATAGGTGTGGAGATTCATGGTTGAGATATAATGGGAGTTCTGGCTGTAATGTTGTTTCTTGATGCAGTGAGGTTTGATTCGTTTCGGCAATGCTCCTTTGCACGGCCCGAAGCTTCCTTCATGCTCACTGGGTAATAAGTTGCTATAGTAACAAAGTCGAGTTATCACTAGTGGGTTATGCGCTTGACGGATTTCCCAAAGAGCCGAACGGATCGATGTCAGCTTCACGTAACCCTGTTTGATTGTATTGAGGGTCGCTCTCACACTAGGAACCTCCCTCTTCGCGCGCCGGCAGCGCGAAATCTTCCATCTTTCTTGGGAAGACGATAGTCCCGAACTTCAACACATCCTCCACCCTCTCCTCCCTCCAAATATCCCACTCCGCCTCCGCTATTGCAAGCGCCTCCATCGTTTTCCTCGACAGCACGTCATCTTCGCCCATGATCCTGCCAGTCAGCTGAGCGAAAGCTTTCAGGATCCCCACAGTCTCCTCCACAGCTCCTTGTGTCCACAAAATCAAGCTCATCTGCAGCCCCTCTTCGTTGTAGACCTGCTTGCCATCATCGCCCCTAGCGCTACAGTACAGCTGTTCCAGAACGCCGATGAATATTTTCATGTACTTGTTTGCTTTGGTCTCATATCCCGCTTTTAAATGCGCCTGGGGGCAGTGGCAGTGGTAGAAGCGGTAGAGTAGGAGCGCTGCGTGTAAGGAGGATAGGCTGTTGGTGCCGAAAACAGTTTGCGCTGTCTGCAAGGTCTGGAGGAGCGTTTGGAGGGATTGATCCGGGTGGCCTTGTAGGCGTAGAGAGGTTGAGAGCGTCTTCTTGATCCACACATACGCGCTCTGTAGGTCTCTGGCTAGATCTTGATCTAATTTGATAGGGTTGACAGGCCCGGCCGTACGGGTTTTGTAGAATGTCTGCTTGACAATTCGCTCTGCTTCTTCTGGCCGACCCAGCTTGTTCATGATGATGGCGTAGTCGAGGCTTACGTAGTGAGCTTCGGGGCTGTTGTTGTCGATGGATATTATCTGGAGGCATGTAGAGAGCATGCTGGAAACATCTCCGCTGGCTGCGTGGCGGCTCCCTTCGATCAACAGTTTACGTACCTGCAGCAACTTGTGATCAGGTTGCGAGATAGAGTCTATTGGGAGGATGCTGTACATCGTGAGGAGATCGGCTTCGGCTACTCTTCCATGCCTATAGTGGATTCGGATGAGGGTGCTGAGGAGATCGAGAAGATATTGGATACGAATTGGCGGCGTGATTGACACGAAGACCTCATTGATATATTGAGGTTTGAAAATGAATTCTTCCGTAGCTGGCTCTGTCTCTGGAGGAAAGCTGGCATTCTCGTTGTGTTTCTTCTCGGTCGTCTGCAAATTGACGGTCGGTGATTCCGGCGGAGGTGGTTTTTTGTCATCAAATACTCGATTGCTTGAGACTGGTTCATTGGTAGTTGTACTCGACGAATCATGTTTTTCTTTATCATAGCTACCTTCCCACTGCTTCTTGTTCAAAACTTTCTGGCTGATAGTTATATTTATAGACTCTTGAATAGCCTGTTTATCTGTTGGAATCAAGTCTTCTGCCCCCAATGACCCTGAATCAACTATTTCAGTTAGAGCCGTCGTCAGGGTATGCAGGGCCATAAGACCATCTTGCTTGACAGGATCCTCACTCGGCCCTAACGTTTGAGGCCTGGTGATGTTGCTGGAAAAACTTTTCTGTTTTTGATCATTGCTCGCGTGCTCATATGCTGCTTTTGCTAAAGGGGTCATTTGCTTTAGCAAATGGCGCAAATAGATTTGATCGGAGGTATCATTAGAGGAGGTGTATTGGACCGTAGATGCCTGAACGTCGATAAGTGATATCATAGCAACGACGAATAAATATTCTTGATCTTCCATGTCTTCCTCCAGGACTTGTAGAAACTCTTTGGAGTATCTATATAACTCATCCATCGCGCCGTAATTCTGCCATGCAAACCTATAGTGGGTCTGAAGTAGAGCAAGGCAATGAATAACGCAATTGCGTTTCCGGCTATCTGCTGGGAAGCTCTTGAGTTCCTTCATCTGCCGCATTTGTTCGCGGACGTGCGGAAAGTGCACCATATCAGCATCAGCAGTCACCGACAATTCGATAAGCCAACCAAGGCTTATTCCTTTCCAACGCCATTGGTTCTCAATGTTCATTCTTGCCCGACTGAGGTAATGCACCAGAGGATGGAGGGAGATCGTCTTCTTATCCGACTCAACCTTGACACGAACAAGTGAGAACGATATAAGCAACCGAACGGCTTGCAGTACGCCCTTTTGATCCGCTATGACCTCTTTACGAAAAAGAGTCAGTCTTGCGTCAGTGGACGTGAGCAAATCCTCCGGTACACCCCCCGCATCCAGGAACCCGATGAAGCACAACAATTTTGCAGCGTCCATATTGCGCTTCACAACCGCTTTGAATGATAAATTGAACGTTTCGAGCACTGACTCTTTATGCATAGAGATTGCTGGTGCTTGCTCCAATGTGTCACGCTTGCTACTCTCAAATTGTTGCAGATAGTCTTGGAGAGTCCCCCCAACGGAATGTATATACGCCCCGGCATGCTCGATGGCAAGTGCAAGGTAACCTAGTCGCTTCGTGATCTCGGTGCCAGTGACCTCTTCCATGGAGGTAGGGTGCTTGATGTCGGCTCTACTAAAGAGGAGCGCAACAGCGTCCTCTGCATCCATTTCCCCCAACTCAATCGCTATCCCAAGTGCTGCAGCCTCTCTATTCCGACTCGTGATTATCACACTTCCCTTGTTAATCGGGGGTATCACGCATTGAATGTTTACTTCATCAAGTTGGTCCGCGTTGTCGATCACCAAAAGCCAGTCTCCCTGCTCGTGATCCGTAAACCAATTCCTGACAGAGTCTATGACTGTCTGTTGATCCCCACCGGACGGAACGGCCAGACCAAGGTATATCGCAATTTCTGCAAAAGATTTCCTCAAGACCACTTCGCTTGAAGCGGTCACCCAGAACACCGCAGAGTATTTTGATTGACTTCGAAAAGCGTAGGTTGAAACCAATTGGGTTTTACCAGCACCTCCAGGTCCCCAGACGACTACCCTCCGCTGCTGTTCATTCGAAGTTGAATCGTCGAGGTTGGTTTTCAAGAATTGCAATTCAATTTCTCTACCAATGAAAGAGGTGTGGGAAATATAGGGGAGTCGGCATATTCGTTTTGCTTTGATAGCAGGACTTGCATCTGACAGTGCATTAGGTTCTGTGCAGGACTCGTGCTTCACGAAGCGAGACCAATGGTAGGTTTCAAGACTCACTATCTAGAGTACTCCCAGCTAAAGGTCTGTCACGCTTGTGATCTTGCTGACTATCGATGACACACCTCGCAATCACCCTGGACACTGTTCTATATCCCTCGTCATTCGCATCGCTAAACCGAGCCATTTCCATATGATTTCCCCTAACAGTCTCCACGATTTCCAAGGGATGGCCGAGCTTAGACGAAAAGTCACTGACCACCTTGCCGCTGAAACCTTTCAATCCAGTAAGTCCCGACCCTTCTTGAAACGAGTACACGCTGAAGTCACTGAGTTGCACCATCTTCATGAATTCGGTATTGATTCTGTCAAGAAGTTCGTTCTCCACTTCTAGTGAGGCTAGAAGGTGCTTGTTCGTATCTCGCAGAGAAGCAGCGGCTAGCCGGATTAGTGTCTCGCCCATTTCATTAGCCATCTGGCTTCCACGGTGCGGAACACCCAGGAAAACCACATGTCTTGTGTGATGGTGCAATTGCCGGTATCTTGGACTTAAGTGCGACTTTGACCAATGGAGACCCTCTTTCACGAGGATACCACCGAGGCTATGTGCGATAAAAACGATCGGCTCGCCTTCAACCTCTCGTTCTAGCTTCAGCATTAGATCTTGTCCATGCTGGGTGATGTTATTCTTGCTGGCGCCTTTAAAGAGGCCTCCAACAACGTCGGCATCGTAGCCATAGGTCAGAATTCTCGCGTCTGAGATGGTTCGCGGAAGCAGATCTCGTGGCCAGTAGGTCGCTGCAGGAGCAGACACTGCTGACCCATGCTCCCCCCTAACCAATGCTTCGGAATTTTTGTGGCTACGCCAGCTGAGGAAGCGGCTGGAGGACTTCACTTTCCCCCCGTCTTCTTTTTGCGGGGAAGGCTCTTGTTCCCACGTGTGTTGTGGGTGTCCGCGAAGACCATGGATGAAGACAATGCTATAATAAATCGACTTTAGCACTTGATGTCCGCGGGGAGAATATGGGGCTGGAGCGCGCGATGTTATAAGTGCATCGGCCTGGATAGAAGAGCGGACGAAAGATTGCTACTTACTTTGCTACTGGCCTCTGACCATCTTTCTCACCAGTGGCTAGCACAGAGAATCCCAAACGATGGACAACACCGTTGCTCATTGCTAACGATGCGAGCAAGAATGCCAGATGAAGTTCATGGCAGAGGAAGTAAGTCTGTGGTTGTTTCGGACATAATCGCGAGCTAATCCAGACCTCAACTAGATCGAATGCCAAATACTTGAGACCGCGGTCTAGACGCTCTAGGATAGCCCTTTTCCAACCAAAACCCAATCGACTAGTAATATTATACTAATGTATACTTGATAGGATAGATCAATTGCTTACTAGGAGCACGTTCATGTCAAACGTCACCAACCTTCTGAGGTTTACCCGGCTACTGTTTAATAAAACACTTATAGCCCTTACCTATGACAATCATTGCATAGGTAGAGGCTTCAAACCGTCACGATCTCTAAGGAAGTGCTCCGAAGGGTCCTCAATGCTCCATGTCATGTTATTGATACTTAGAGGTGTCGTGGGCGGCTACCACCGGATAAACCTCGGATGGTCCAGGCATGGGGAGAGCGCAGGTCTATTAATAGCCAGCCTTTTCCTTTTCCGTTCTTGTTTCAGTCGCGCTGCACGCCCTCGCTAGTACAAGCTGACTTCCTACCACGCTTTCCAATTGCGGACGTGATGGCAAATCATCACACGAGTTTCGCCGCTCCTGGACATGCCACCTTACCTATTGAGGTTCATTGGGATGGAGATTGTGAAGTAGAAGTTAGCTTGGGAGGACCATGTTTTCGCCTGCAGTCAATCTCCCCCTGACATTTATATCGAATAAACTTGAAGCTGTTTAACAAGAGTGGCCCTTGATCGGCATCAACTTCGTTGGGGGAACGTGATGACTGACTCGGCCAATTGGGTTCATCGGATTCGGTTGACCATACTCTTTGACCGAGACAAAGAGCACCGCAAACAGCTGAAAGGCAAAGCTTCTGTATTGGCGACCCGGCAATGATCTCAAGATTGAACAGTATCGCACCTTTCTGCCTCTTCCAGCCTCTGATCATTCTCAGGCCCTTGGACTATAGGCTCAGAATTGAGAACCAAAGCGGCTATGCTCCGGCTTGGAGCTGCCCTCACTGTGGCAGCGGCGATATCCACATCGCTCGCCACGGCTGAAGAAGACCGAGTCAGACGTGTTCTCCCCGGTTGGGGCGATAGCATTTCGTCGCTGTTCTTGCCTTCTCGGAGAACCTCACCAGAAACGGGGCTGACACCTCTCAACAGCCTCCACCCCCCTCATCCAGACAACTGTTCGACGTGTCTGTTTGCCAGTGGAAATGACGGATCACCAGTGTTGGTAGGACAGAAGTTGCCACATACCAACTACAGTCATTTTAAGCTACTGCTAGTACCTGAAAATTCTCGTATACTCGCAACGGATCCATCATCTCTCAGAATCGGCTCCAGATGGTTCTGGAGTACCTTGTGGGCCATCTTAATAGCGGCGATTTCGGCAATAGTGGCGTGGGGCCTCCTTAGCTTGCGAGAGACCCACCTTAGGCATGGTCGTCTTGTAGTGAATGGAGCCACTCCGGTAGACGCAGCATCGGCGAATAAGGACAAGGGAAATGACTCGGTGGTTGGCCAACAGGAGAATCACGAGCATGAAAAGACTTTTTCAGAGTGGCTGGCCGCTTCACTGCTCAGAGGGCACCTAAATGTGCTTCTAAGATGGGAGTCTATCTCTGGCAGCAAATCGTTCGACAACCCGTTCGCCACTGACGATCAGACTGTGGAAGGGCGGCCTCAAGCAAACGATAGAAAGGACAATGATACTGCATGGATCGAAAGAGATGAGGTCTTCGAAGCAGACCACGAAAAGAATGTGTCTGACCTGGAAAACGTCATTGAGCGATCTCTAACAAACGCTGCTCTGCAACAAAAGAGAATAGCCCTCACGAAAGAAAAAGACGTCGAGATCGAATCTCTTCGAAGAAAGCTCGATTTCACAACAGGAAAATTTCGAGAGTTTCAAAGGGAACATGAAGAATGTCGTACGAGGAATTCTCTCCACGAGAAACAGTAGTCTTTCTACAGCGACAATCAAGGGCCTCGAAGTTGGCAAACACCATGTTGGAAACAAGGGGGGAAACCGGTCACATTGCCTTTCAGGACGGTAGCGGGACGCATTTGAAATTGATAATGCTGTAATTTTCTCATGGCACGGCTGGTGTGCAATCAACGACTATGCTTAGATCTTCAATTTTGAAGTAGATTTATCTGTACACCCCAATGTCTCACTCCTGCTTTGTTCTCCGGCAAGGAACCGATGAATCAAAATTGCGGGTCCTGAGACAAAGCAGGCAACCGCGTCTTTCTCGTCTTGCCGGTTGCGGCGAATGTCAAGCAAATGCAACCTGTCACCTGCTGGGATATAGATGATAATGCTTTGGTACAGGCCCCACATTCTTCTATGTTGGAGATAGGGCACCCAAGTGTAGCCCGGTATAGCTCGTACCGAGTAACGTTAATTATGACTTACAGAGGTCATCAAAAAGCGATTACGTCTTTGCTGGCTGCTTTGGGGCTGGGTGGAGCGGGCTACGGGACCCATAAATACATCAAATACAACCGAAATCATACAAGTTCGCTGGCAACACGATACCAGAATGGGTCTTCCACCGTTTCTGTCCCACGATTCATAGCAACCCCAGATTCGAACACATACACGACGGATCCCAATCCCAGTCCGACCGAGGTTCTCATCGAAGTTGAGAGTCTGCCGTCCGTTCCACCAAATACAGCATTTCGAAAGCAAGGTTTCGGCGGCTCCCTCCTCCGTTCGTCTATCATCGTCGGATTAGCGTCTATCTTTTTCCCAGCGGTTCGCAATGTGAGCGCTCTTGGCTGGGTACTCTGTGGGCTTGCTTTGCTCGTCACGCTGTATGCGGTGTTTCAGACCGAAATTACCAAGTACTTACGCAACTGGCCGGTCCCCCAACATACCATGCAGATGAATATACAAACGCAGACTGACGAAAAGTACGTTGAGGTTGCGTCATTGCAGTCTGACTTCGACGCCGCCAAGTCTATGATTGCTGCTATTCATCAAGCTTTAGACCCAGAGTCTACGTCGCCCAAGACCAACGTTTTAGACCTGGTTAGAAACCTTGAAAGAAGTCGAAAGCTTAACGACAAGCAGCACAGAGACAAGGCTTCTCGAATTGAGAAGGACCTCGTCAAGGTAAAGGCCAACCATGAACAATTCGAAAACCGCATTCGGATGCTCGAGGAGACCAATCGTAGTCTTGAGAGTGATCTCAAACAGTCTGAAGATGAGATCGGTCGCTTGATCGAGCAACGTGAAGCTGATAAAGCGAATTACAAGCGCAAGAAAGAGCATTATATAGCTGTCGCCCATCACGCGGCTAATGCGAACAATGCGACCAAAACTACCGAACAGACCACCGAAGACTCGTTACAGAAGAGGCTGCGTGAGGTAATGGCTGATCATAATAAGAATCTGGCAACTCTGCAACAGGATAACCACTCTCTTCGATCGAGGCTTACTATTGCGAGACAGCACCAAGAGGGAATGGCGCAGAAACTCGCAAAGTTCGATCAAGAGACAGTCCAGCAGAACATGGCCATAGAGGCCGAAGTCAAAAGGCTGCGTGCCAATGAGAATGCACAGCTCTTGAGGACTCAGAAGCTTGAAGATGCATCTGCCGAGCGGGAAAGGAGATTGAGGGATCAATTGGAGAAGGTGCAGAACGAAAAGATGACGGAGGTGGATAGGTTCGAAAAGAAGATCAGGGCTTTGAGAGAAGAGACGAAGACTCTGGAGGATGAAAATAACGTAGCTTTGGGTGACTTGCAAAAGCACGTTCAAGACCTTGAGCGGAAACTCGATAGGGCTACGCATGAAAGCAATAGCACAGCCAAGACTGAAAATGAGGCGCTGAAGACCTCGGTGTCCGCTGCACTGCAGAAGGAGACTGCATTGGCGAAAAGTAACTCGGAGCTTCAGAACCGCCTCCAGAAGCTAGAGACTGAATTGACCAAGAAGTTGGAGGACAAGGAGACACAGTTACAACAAGAGAAATTGAAACACGATAAGCTCAGAGACTGGGTGAAGTCAAAGGTGAAGAAGCCAGTGCAAGCAAACACAACGAAGCACCTCGCCATCGAGAACAACGAGTTCAACCAGCGATCTCCCGCAAGTGGAACAGCTAGTCAGGATGCACGGCCTCAAGAGGAACAAGCCCATAACAAGGGCAGCCACCCGCAGAATATGGATGTGTTAGGATCAGTAGAGCCGCAGCGTACCACGGCACAGACGGACTTTACAGTCACCCGACCTGAGCAGGAAGATGTACCAGCCCTTCAAAAGGAAACCCATTCGCCGACGCATACGCCAGATTCTCTAGCTGATACACCACTAGCTAATACAGGACGCTCTCCGGTCGATCAGCCAACCGGCTCTCAGAGTCAAGATGTACAGTCCGTAGATGACCCAGCTAGTCACATACAACAGGAACGACCAGTAAAGCTCAAAGCACAAGCAGACGAGTCGAGAAGAGAGACGGCAGGATCATCTCTATCAACGACGAAGGATCCCGCGATCAATATGACAAATCCTTTGCGGAAACAACAAATTTTCAATAAGCTGACAACCAGCATCCCGGGATTGTTTCCAACGGCACCTCAGGCAGATTCAGCAGATTCAGCAGATTCAGCAGAAAACTTGCCTGCGCCAAAGTCATCAGATCCTACCGAGCCTCCGCCCATACTGCTCAACTTCGATCCGGTGGAATTCACCGCATCAGTCCCTCCAGTACCACAGCCTTCTACGCCAACTGCACAATCTCCTCACAGCACCGACCCCTACCAATTCACCTCGACTCTTCCAGCAGAGCCAAGATACTTTGAAACACTTTCAAACGGTAGACGAAGTACCGAGGCCGAGATAAGCACCAGGCGTAAGATTCAACCCCGTCGACGGAATCAGACGATCAACAATTCACACCAGATAACACCTCGGAGCCAATCCACGTCATCAACTCTACAATTCGACCCACAAGCGCTGTTAGCCGCTATGACTCCTCCTGCGGCTGCCGCTACACAGCCAGACGCGCTTGCGTTATACGATCAAGGGAATGCCCTGGCGAAGGTATGTCATTGGGTTGACGACAGACATTATTCACCAGCGCTGACGATTCTCCAGCTTTTTACAGAACAAGCAGGGGCTACAACTGGAGCAAAATCGCCTAATGCCCCCCCTGTCCGACCAAACATCTTCGAAGGCAAAATGTTCGGTAAGTGTGCCGTTCCTTCGTCCAGAATCTGCTGATATAAGTCTTAGACATCAACGTGCCACCTCCCTCTAATGGAGGCACAGATATGGCCAGCGCTGATGCGCAGTCCACGCTCAAAATCGGTAATGATGCTGAAGAAGATATCGTGGATTGGGACGATGGGCTGTAAGTCGTATATCTCTCACAGCCACAACCATACGCATCTCCCTTGCTTCCCAGCCATTTTTCACTACGACGCGGTAGTAAAGGTATCGTTATCCACGTTACTTTTGTTGTTTTCGAGATAATACAAGCAAATGAAAGAATGGAAGGTGTAGTAATCAGACGATACACCCCCTACATCAAGGGCAAATTGCATCCCATCCAGTCTCGTCTATGACTTCCCAATCAAACAATAGCCAAAATAGGCCAAGTATACTGTTTAACAAACTCCTAAACTGCAAAAAGCAACATAGCTAGCTTAAGCCAACGCCCCCGTTCTCTGCTCCTACCTAGCAGAAGTGACCCTATTCCCCCCTAGGGAAGTCCTACTACGTCACCCGCGCGCGAAGCGTGAAGGCGCGCGGGTGGCAAAATTGCAAGTGTTGAAGCCATTCACTCAAGTGAGGTGAAAACAACCAACCCCCTCTTTTTCCAAATTTTCACCTACAACAAAGTTGAATCATCCCATGTCAATGATGTCCTTTGGCGATAACTGCATACAATCTCCAATTGCATAGTACGTACAGACGAGATTCCGCTGCCCTTGGGTCGCGAATGAGACTGTTTTCGTTGAGCTGATTGGCTGCAAAGGCGTCATGTATACCTTCCTCCCCCCTCCCATACCACCAAATCCGGTCTCGTACCGTTGCGATTCAGACGTTTTGGGCTACGCCATCCTGCTGCTGGTATCGCTGTTAGCCGTTTCGAACTCGGGGAAGCTGCGGACGCTGCTCTGTCGTTTGGTGTGGGGACGCTTGTTGCGCTGTGATGAGGTGAGATCGGACGATATTGAGGCTGAGGAGGAGCGGGGGAGGGATGTTGTGGCGCTAGAAGATACGGCGGAGGTCAGAGATGGACGTATCGGTGAGCTGGAAGGGGAGGTTGAAGAGCTGAAGAAGCGTTATGAGAGGGAGCTTGAGAACGAGAGGAGGCGTCATGGGGATGAGATTGAAGCTCAGAAGAAGCGGTATGAGACGGAACTCAAAGAGCAGAAGTATCATTACATGACCAAGCTCATGGACTCCGAATCCTCACTCAACACCATCACCCTCAAAGCAGCCGCAGACATCGCCAAAAAGGACAAAGAGATTAGCACCCTCTCCAACAAATGCCGTCAAGCGCTCGATCCCCACTACAAATACCCCGACACCATCACCATCGCCATGATAGCCAGCTGGGGTGCCCGACGCGCCGAAACCATAGAAAAGAAGCTCAGAAAACGAGAGAGAGCGCTCGCGGACGGGTCTTTGGCTATAGCGCTGGAGAAGACGAAGAAGGCAACGGGGGATAGGATACGTGCGCTGCTAAAGCAGATTAGAGCGAGAGATGAGCGGATTGTGGAGCTGGAGTCTTTGGTGAAGTCGCTGGATGAACAGGGCTATATACTTATGGAGATGAATATGGACAGCAGCGAGATGCTTGCACGTACGAGAAGAGAGTTGAGGGAGCAGAAGAGCGTTCGTGAAGAGTTGGAGAAGGTTGTTGTGCTGAAGAATGAGAAGCTTGAGGTTGCTGGGGATAAGGCGTGGGCGTTGGGTGTTCAGCTCCGAGAAGCCAGCGTTGAGACCGCGATTCTGAAAGCCGACATCGTCGCTGCGGGCGAAAAGTACGAGGAGCTAGCGCACCATCATAGGGCGGCGGAGATAACAGTGGGGAGGCTCCGAGAGAAGGTCCATGATGTGACGAGAGGGTACAGACGCCTTTCGAAGGAACTCGACAAGCTACCTGGTCGGAACCACCATCACTGGAGTGATGGTAGGCAAGCGGCATGGCTCAGGGAACAAATAGACCTAGAGTTGGGCGCCCGCGAGGGGCAGGAACCGGAGGAAGAGGAGTCGGCATGCAATCATGTGGAGGAACTCGCAGCTGCTGCTACTAGAGAAGGGGAGCTGGTTGGTCGCATTCGGGCTTTGGAAGCTGAAATTGTGGTCTTGAAGCAGCAATTGACCAAAGAGTCCAATACGGTGTCTAAGCATACGCAGACGGAACCTACGCCACCTCAGCCATCTTGCAACCATGAAGGAGACTTAGCAGCAGCAGCTGCTAGAGAAGGGGAGCTAGCTGGTCGCATCAAAAAGCTGGAGTCAGAGAATGCCGTCCTGAAGAAGCAGTCCACCACCAAGTCCAAAGCGGTCTCTAAGCGCACGCAGACAGAACCAGCAAAGCCTCAGCCACCTTGCAACCATAAAGCCGACTTTGCAGCAGCTGCCGTCAAGGAAGGGGAGCTCACTGGCCGCATTAAAACGTTGGAGTCAGAAAATGCCGCCATGCAGACACAACTAACCGCCAAATCGAATACCCTCCAGACGATCCTCGACCATGCAGAGGCTCTCCGTACCCAAATGGCAACGGAGTTGCATGCCAAAGACCCCACAAAGGTGACAATCGACGAATGCATCGACCAGTACCGCAACCTTGCTAATGACGCCAATCAATCCGCTCAGACTCAAGCGGCCGAGCTGAACAAGCTACGAGTCGAGCACAATACCACCAAGGCGCTTCTCACGGCAGTCAGAGAGGGAAGGGAAGGTGTACTAAACACGTTGAGTAAGAAAGAGGCCGAAATTGCAACGTTCCAGAAGGAGGTAGCAGACGACAAAGCTGAAATCTGGCGCCTAAAAGGCCTCGTTACGAGCAAAGAAGCTGAGTGTGCCAAAGTGCGAAACGAGAGGGAAATCGACCTTGCAGAGATAAACCGCCAGATCAGCCTGGTCGCCAAGAAAGAAGAACAACGTCTCGCAACGAAAGCCCAAGTAATAGCAAAGATAGGCGCCGAACTGCACCTAGCCGCATACCTCTCTCAACAAAACTTCCGCCTCCCAACCATCGCAGCAGTAGAGAGAGACGTACTCTCCGCAAAAGCCATCGCCCAAGAGCGCACCGCGAAGCCATACAACACATACGCGACGAGAATCCTCGGCCATCTCGCCAAATGCAACGACGATATCGATAAGCTCCGCTCGACACTCCAAGATCCCGACTCACAGCCCACACGCAAAGACCTGCGCGATTTCCTCCAGGACAGCGAAATCACCTTCGATGCGACCAAGTTAGAGCAAGCCGCTCCTCGCTTGGGGAAGCAGGTCGTGGACGCAAACAAGCTGGTATATTCACTGAGAGACCGGGTGGATATCGAAGTGGCCAACGCATCGGGGAAAGCGATCACGGCGGCGGAGGAAGCGGCGGGGGTGGAGCAATTGTCAGAAGAAGATGAGGACGAGATTGATGTGAAGGTTGCGGAGGATGAAGCTACGGATTCTTTGCGTGGGGAGATGCTTGAATTGTTGATGAAGCCACGAGAGAAGGAGCCCCAGCTGGCAGATGAGGCCATGGCATACTTTCAGGCAACGGCCTAGGTAAGCACTCTCATCCTACCAACAATTGTTGACCATTGTACGTGGCTAACTTGATCGCAGATTGTGGCATAGCAGTTGCGATTTTCATGTGTTGAACGATTTTAATGTTAGACGGCAGAGTGTTCAGGCTTGCGTTATCTTCCCCCTTATTCCTCTCTCCATTCCTTTCTCGCTCGTTCACACAACCCTTTCACTGCTGGCCTGACTTCTTGTCCTTCGGGACAAGCGGAGGGTCGTGCAAATGTCATGGGTTTGTGAAAGTCTGATTCTTCCCTGCAGTCTCTGATGCTTGGCTCCCTTGCTCTCTTTCGAGAGTCGGGGCTCCGATGTGGACGGGTTCTGTACGGGTTGATGACGACCGCTTTGATCGCTTGCTGCCCCTTTTGGGGTGGACGGAGGTCAATAGTGGAGTTGAGTAAGGATTGGAGAGGGGCTGTTGTCTTCGATAAGGGGTCAAGCGTGCGCTTTTTTCGGTTCTTTGAGTCAGATATAGCATTAATACCCCGATCGAATGAAATTTTGAATCAGCGAAACCGTACTGCTCAATCCCATGGAAATGAATTCCAATTCATCTACTCCCTTGATATCCAACCAGTGGTGCTAGAGCTGTTTACTAGACCTACGTAAGCAATACATAAAAATATATTGAAATCGGAAACTTTGAGCCTCTGGAGCAGTCAATCGAATCCAGTATGGATATTATCGATCTGGCTCGGGTCGACGTAAATGGCGTCTGATTGGCCAAATGGCCAAGCGTGGAGCAACATCCACACTCAAAGCCGTCAGCCAGCTCCACCTCAAGTGCCCCTCATAACACTTTGAGATTGAGAGTTCCCGGACGCGTAGGTGGCAAAACATCAACACTTGGATAGAGTGAAGGGAAACAATACCAGCCCCACCAAAAATCTTCCACATCACGATCACGTTCTCTTTCCCTTCCATTCTCTTCCACATAACACTTCGCACAGTCCACCACGATCACGCTCAAAGAGCTTGATTGCAACACTCTCAGGCATCTAGCCGCTTCTTTGACAAATCACATCCAGGCTGCTTGCACCTTCGTTGACACTCTCTCGCAACACTCTCGTGACCAACACGGTCAAAGATTACGCTGCCTCGACACCACCATCAAGTTCCTTGAGAGACTCTTTCCCCTCCAACATATCTTAGACAGCTTCAACAAGACCTCACGCAACACCAGAGTCAGCACCATGGACAACCGTATGGCCGAATACGGTCCCTGGGCAATCCTGGGTGGCCCTTTCCTATACGCCGCAGTGACGATTCATAGATCCGCACAACAGAATGTTCCAGATTTCAAACCCTCGACTGCCAGCGTCAAAAACGACATTGACAATTGGAAGGACGATGTTGACCGTTGGTCAGTCGACGCTCCTGATACTAGCAAAACGGTCTCATGGCTAGATACGCTATTGACGTGCCTCATCCTGCTCTTCGCGATGTCACCCATCTTGATCTTGACGGCTGTGTGTGCTCTCCATGCCGCAAATGAGCTGCGCCTTTACATTTCTACTTCAACCCTCTGGAAAAACAAGACACGGCCAGTACTCATCCTCTTGTTCGCTTGGGCTGTTTGGGCAGGGATCAAGCCGCAGAAATGGTTCGACCGCTGTGCATTGGCGTTACTACTTCTCCTACTCGCCTGGAACATGATGAGGCACCGTGTGCTTTCTCGTGATCGGCGTGTTTGGAACATCATAGTGTACGCTATACTAGTTGTCCTACTTCTTTTGGCCGTCTGGGTAATGAAAACATCACGGACTCAAGTGTGTTGTCGCAATACCTGCAATATCCCGGTGTACTTGGCCCCCGTGCTGCTATTTCTGGTTTCTTGGATGATAAGAAAGCTGTGGACCGGGGCTCCTCACCGTCGCTTCTGGAATGTTGCCGTATGCACTGGCCTGGTACGCCTACTCTTCTTTGCTCTCTGGGCTATGCAGGCCGTACAGAGTCAGGCGTGCCACTGCAAAACAAGCACTCCTAAAATCTACTTCTACCCGATCTTACTTTTCCTAGCTGTCTGGGGTCTCATCAAGCTCTCCACTTGGGCTCCTCGCCGCCGCATCTGGAACATCATACTACTGCCGATACGCTTTATCACCTTGCCATCACAGCATGTGAGATACGTAGTGCAAAATGTTGAGCCTGCGGACGAAGGACCTACGCTCCCACCGAGTCAAATATCTGAAGAAGGTCCGATGAGAAGAGATCAATATCGCCAAATGAAGCGTCTTTTAGCTTTGGCCAAGCTCCACAACGTATTTTTCGAAATGTTCCGGCGAACGTCAGCAGCAGCGAGGCAGCGACTCCAGCATGAACTTGATCAAGCGCGAAGCGATGCGAATGCTGCCTTAATGTCAGCAGCAGAGAAGATGCGACTCGAGCAGGAACTTGCTCAAACGCGAAGCGACGCGAATACTGCCTCTTTGAAAGCAGCTGCGGAGTACGAAAGTTTGACAGCCTTGACGCGGGAAGCCCTTGATCCGAACGGGATATACCATAATGGCGAGAGCATACAGTACGTCGCCCGGCGACTCAAAGTGCGCTTGGCCGAAAGCCACAGAGGACTTGAGCGTAAAGAGGCATTGTTGAAAGGCTCGAACGTTCTGCAAGCCGCGGTAGCGAAAGCGAGAGAGGATGGTGAAGATACGATAAAAGCGCTCAAAGCTGAACACAAGAAGGAGGTGTCGAATCTTGATATTCAAGTGGAATCGATGGAAGCGAAGATTAAAGCTCGAGAAGGGCTGCTTAAGAAGCTCGCTAGGGCCAGATCAAACGCTAACAAGTCGTTTCGAGCTAAGAGGGAGAAGATGCAAAAGACGCATGACGATACGAAGGCCGCGCTACAAGAGCACTCTAACAATTTGAAAGAGGCCCTCGACGAATCAGCAAAGACGCATTCTGATAAGAAGGCCGCTCTACAAGAGCAAATTGACAGTCTGAAAGCGGCCCTCAATGAATCAGCAGCGGCACATTCAAAGAAGAGGTCTGCACTCCAAGAGCAATTTGACAACCTCGTACAGAAAGCCAGAGATGCAGCATCGACCCACAGCGAGGAGTTGGCGGAGTCACAGAAGAGGGTGGAAGAGCTCGAATCGAAGCTCTCGGCTGCAGTGTCCACTGCCAGCACCAAGTCAAAGGACCGAGCGGCTGGGGAGCAGCGGGTGAAGGATGAGCACATTGTTGCCATGGCACGTAAAGAAAAAGAGCTAGCCGCCAAGGACGAAGATATTCAAGCTCTTCAAGACCGCATTGCAGCATTGGCAGTGCAAAATACGAGCCTGCAGCAGTCTTCTTCTGACCATATGGACATCGAAAACAACGCAGAGCCTGAGTTACAACGAAAATCGGACCAGATCACGACGTTGAACAACGACCTAGCAGCGGAACAAGATCGCGCCCAGGGCCTAGCTGAGGAGGTACAACGCCTTCAACAGCTGCAGCAGAGTACCTTGGGAGAAGGCAGAGCGGCGATCCAAGTCCTTGAAAAAAATGTTTGGCAAGCCGAACAGAACGTTGGTGAGTTGAAAAACACGATACAATCTGGCAACCAAGCAATGGAAGCCATGAACAGCGCCCTGAGACTCAGCAGCCAGAGACTAGAAGAGCTGGAGCAGACGATCCAGTCCAAGGACCAAGAATTGAATAAGGCGAAAGACGAGCTTTCGGAGGCCCACAAGGCTGCCGTATCCCTCAAGGATGACGTCGATTTGGCCAAAGAGGAGAGGAGGAAGGCAGAAGAGTTGTCGCAGAAGCAGCAACGTGATCTCGATGTGCAAATAGCTACGGTCAAAGACCTGCAAGATGAGCTTGAGATGAAGGGCTCAGGCTTTCAACTTGACCCTGGCCACGGCTTCGGTAAGTTTCTGGGCTGTCATAAACGGCAATTCTGACGTATCCCATAGGTTTGAGCTCCGAGCGTCCAGGTGCAGTCGAGCAGCGACAGCCAACCGAGCAACGCATCTTGAACTCCCCAACCAAGAGTGCCGAATATCCACCACAGAGCGCACAGCAGCCTGCTGGCAAAGGCTTTGATTTGGACAAGTTCGTTGCTGACTATACACCATTGGATGAGATGGAGTCTGATGGGATAAATGTCGGAAACGACGTGCGGAATAATACAAGAGAAGACGATCATACCGATGCTCCAGCTGGGTTGGATCCCGCTGAGGATCTCGAGAGTTCTGCAACGCCTTCAAACCTGTTGGACGACGCAGGTGAGGCGTCATCCGACGCTGCCCTGACGGCCGAATAGATAGCACAGTACATGCAGCGACTGAACGAGGAGATTGATGCTGAAGACTTTGGTGGGCAGACAGGCTTGTATGCGCCCGCTGCGACTGGTGAGGATGACGGTACTTTTTGCGACGACGTCCTCAGCGGGACACGGGACACATATGGTAAGCAACGGTTCACTTCAGGTCATCAAGGCTGCGACTGATACTTTCAGACTCGTTGGACGATCGACTCTACCATGCATTGGTTGACTCAGGATACGGAGCACACGCACCTGACGGACGGCAGACGTATGGTAATTCAGGAGACGACAGCGAAGCGTGGGAACACGACAATCCCGCCGATGCATTAAGAGACTTTGGCTCTGACTATGAGTCGGAGTGGCCCGAGGTCCCGGCTGCAGAGTTGAGTGAGGAGGAAGACCCAATCACAGAGCAACAAGCCAGCATTGCGAGCCACATGTCCATCCTCGGTCGCAAGTACCAAACACCAAAGCCAATCCGGTACAACCCCAAACAGCCTCTAATGGACCTTTCTAAGTCCTCTCTGACCGATGCCTATTTGGCTCGGAAGGCCTTGAGGTTGCAACCGTCAGGGTCGGGTCTAGCAGACTGTGAGTGAGAGACGAGGCCTATAACAAGCAAATGCTAAGGTGTATATCAGCCACTGAGAGTGTAGACCCAACGAGCATTCTACAAAGCCCTCGATCACCGATGGACTCAGAGGATGAGTCAGAAGCTGGAGCTCCTCCAAATCCGCAATCGGTTGAGAGTACACCAGGAACGACAGCGTCGACAGGCCAGCCCCCAGAGCAGAGCCCACCGCAGGAGAACCGCGACTCCGAGCAAGCAAGCCCTTTCTCTCCGACATACTCTTACAAGAGAATGAGATTTCAAATCTAAGGTTCGACATCCTTTACCTGGGTTGATCTCCCAACATACTACACAACAGCTTTGATTTCCACTACCTCGTCGATCGTCGATTGGATGATCCGAGGCGATTGTAATCGAACACGTCTTCTTCTGTGTACTTATTGGTCGAGCTCCGATAATCATTGGGTGAACTGCCTTTTTTTCTGGCGACTGGTGTGCTGGAACACTGATAGAGAATTACTCGGACTGGAACCACACTTGACCATCACCTTGTCGAAAGATTTGCAACACTCCGAGGCTTATTACTCGCGTAGCAAAGGACTTCATTTCACATTCGCCTCGTCGATCATCTTCGCGACAATCCGAGGCCTTTTGGAACTGCTTGACACTTGTTCGATGCTACACCATCCGCCTACTCCTGTATTCTGGACACAACCTCTTCTCCTTCAATAAATCAGCCTGGAGTGACCTCCCGATATCCCGCAAACGACCTTTCGCGCTTTCATCATTGCCTTGTCGATAGTCCACGGACAGTCCAAGGCCTATTGAGAGTCCGGAGATCGTGTTCATTTGTGTGATTGTTGGTTGAGCTTCAGGCCCCTTCGCCTTTCAGCCTAGAGTGTGCTCCTGGTATCCACAGAGTGACCTTCTAACCTATCGCCACTGCCTTGTCGATCGTCCCCCGACAGTCCGAGGCCAGTTGACAGTACAAAGACCGTGATTTGGGGTGCCGGTTGAGCTTCCAGGCAATCTGAAATTGTGAAGATCCGGGAATGGAGTGATTGGACCTTCAAGGGATACTATCGATGGACTTGGACATTGCTGAGGCTGAGGGGATGCGAGAATGGTCATTGGCATGCGACTTGCGAAGGATAGGACATTGGGTCGTAGCCACTGATTGCGTGGCTCCGACATGACAGCATGCTTTTTCAGGGATCTTGTTGGCGTTCAATCCTTTCGACCGTGTCTTCGGTACTCGATGATAGAGCTCGTATTTCTTGCATGCTAGAGATTTCTGCGATGGCTTTATGAATGCAATCGAGTCTCCCACAATGCAGTAGTCGACTATGCACTTGACTTCTCGTCCTTCTCATGTCTGATATCCCATCCTGAACACACTCTTCCATATCCCGTCCCTTGTTCGATTGTCCGGTGCTCTAGGCTCTTAAAAAGCAAATATTTCTGCATCTCCGAGCATGGTGCCACAACAATTTTGCCTCCCTGATGCCATCGTCCTGAGTCCCTTTCCCCTTTATCCCCACTATCCATCACGCTTCTGTTTATGCTCAGCTGTAGATATTTCTCGATGTGACGAGGGGACGGGCTTTAGAGTTGTAGGCTAGGATATCGACTCCGATGGTGGGGCCTGGGGGGTGGTTGGATGAGGTAGGGTAGAGTGTGGACGGTGGGAGGTGGAGGGCTGAAGGTAGAGTGTGGGAGGTAGAGGGATGGTGTTTGGAGTATCTATGGGAGGAGGCATGAAGACCATGACGGAGCTTTCGAGAGGTAGAGAGGGGGTGTTTAGGCGTAATTTATGTGAGTACAACGGTAACCTCATTGCCAAAGTTGAGATGATAAGTCGTGCCAAGGGCTTGGCGGCTGCAAGGCCACGGAGTACCTACCCCGTAGAATCAGATTCCAACATCAACCACTATCATGATAGAAGCCTCCTATACTACGGCATTACTTCACTATGATAGCTCAATTCGAAGCTATCCGTGGGTATCATGACGGTTATGTCTCTCTACATCCGAACTTCGATCCCGTCTACGCATGGTGCGACTGACCGAATGACCGGCTGGATCCCCACGGTCGAAGTGCCATGGGTACCATCAAGATCATCGGTGGGGTACTGGCTTAGTGTCCAGCTGCCATTGGCGTCGGCCATATTCAATTTCCCCGAGAGAGTGGTGCCTGGGAACCTACTCCTCCGGTACGGTACCGAAAGCTGGGAATTTGCCACTTATCAGCGTGTACTGATTGACTCCGTAGGTCTCAGTCAGCCCTTCAAAGCAGTGCGGAAGACAATCTACTTGGTGACGGGATGGCTTTTGAATTACGTCCCCGCCACAAAGCCATTAGCCGTTGCACTCCACGCTTTCCGTCATGCCTCCCACTATCGATTTGCTGGAATAGACCATCCAGAAAGAGCTATCTGAACCGGTAACTTCTACTATCAACGAGTTTGCCGTCTGGCCATGTGTCTGGCCATCCTAATCTGGCTAGCGGTCACCTAGTGTCCATTTGGTAGGCAAGCTACAGTGCTTTCTCCATGACGGTTCAGTGCCGAATTACGGTGAGCTTAATGCATCTTCCACGCTAATCAGTCCAGTGTTTCAGGACAAGCAAACAATTGCTTGACATGGGGACTTCGTCATCGACCATCTGTGGCCCGGGCGTAAGCCTTTAGGCGACATAATGCGGGGTGCAAGTACATGGTCAGGGATACATCGCTCGTGCATGAGAGGGCCATTGTCACCTGTAGCTTGCATCTTATCATCCGCCAATCTGGCTCTACTTCAACGTCGCCTTTGATACGGTACCCTCGCAGATTGAAGTCCGTTGCTCGAAATCTTTCATGGGATATTGACTTGGATGGGTAACACCAGGATGGTCCTTTCGAGCGAGAAAGCCGGCCACAATCAGGGGCGGTCAGCGCTTTGGCATGAACCAGTCCTTGTGTCACCCGCGAGCTTGACTATCTTGAACTGAATTGGAAAGAGGATGCTCGTGGAGTCTGGGTGGTGGCTTACTTAGGGATATACGCTTGCTCCCGCAAAGCCATATGGAGACTAGTCTGAGTATATGCGCGCCAATACGGATGCGCTTATAGCTTCTCCCGCCTCTAGAACATGGCCATCCCTTCAACTGAGGACCAAGTCTTGACTATACCGAGTTTAGTCTTCAGAGAATGCCCTGACTAGTACTGCACGCTCACGCATGCAAGGCACCACTAGTAGGTCCTCCGCATTCGCACGTGGCTAGTCTTATTCCCCTGGGTCTTCGGTTGCATCGGATGCGCAAGATGACTGGCAGATCATATATCCCCGTCTCTCCACATTGTTTCCCTCACTTGCAGGAACACCCTTTGCCAATTGGTCTTCGGCATGGATCCTTCGATGCGTCCTGCTGGGCCTCCGCCACCAGGTGTTCTTTCCAACTTCGTTGACCCAGTCAATCATGGCTCAAATCTCGTTGCTTGTAACATCATCATGCTCGTTATTTCGATCATCGTAGTGGCCTTACGAATCTTATCCCGGACTGTTCTGACGGATTGGAGGCTGGGGTGGGACGACATTTTCATGGTTGTGGCGCTCATTGGGACGACAGTCTTCGGCTCCTTCATCGTTGTGACTACGCATTATGGTCTCGGCAGACACATCTGGGACGTTCCCATGGACGTTTACTCCCCGCACTACCTTTGGTGGATTATGGCCACCTGCGCCGGATGTCCAATATCCTACTTCTTCATCAAGATTTCAATCCTGCTCTTCTATCTTAGAGTATTTCAACTGCAGGGGATGAAACGGTATATGGTCTACGCCTTGATGGCCTACTGCACCACCTACTACTGGGTCGGTTTCTCCACCGTTATTGGCCTCTGCAACGCCATGAACAAGGAGTGGGACATCACAGTCACTATGAATTGTTTCAGCTACGGAAAACTCGTCTTTGCCATCAATAGCCTGGATCTTGTAGCAGATACTATGTTGCTCGCCTTTCCGATCCCGATGGTGATGAAGCTCCGCATTACTTCGGCTCAGCGTATCTACCTACTGGCCGTCTTCTCGGCCGGTCTGTCGTAAGTCTTTGATCAAGCTTTCGCAAAGAGCCTCAGTTGCTAACTTCATCTTAGAGCATCTATAGTGTGTGCGGTCCGCATTGCCCTAAGTGTGCAACAACGCGGAAATACCGATGCTACCATGGCGCAATACCACATCGTCATGTTGTTGTGAGTCAATTCCTTAGAGAGATATGACGTGAAGCACACTGACGCAATATCGAACAGCTGCATCGAGCACTACCTCGCCGTGATCGCTGCCTGCATGCCAACACTTGGTCCTTTCTTCCACTGGCTCCGTCCAAGCCATTGGAAGCACGAGAACCTCGAGCACAGTCCGCACCGCGACATCGAAGGCTTTCAGCGCGTCTGGCCACGGAAGCAGAAGAAATCCGTTGATGATAGTCTGATGAACGACACGCTTGTGGAGGAGCCCACGGATAAGAGTTTCACTCTTGCATCATACGATATGAAACCACCTCACGGTCGCCAGCCGACGGATTGGGCCAAGAGTGATACATACGGATCAGAGAACAGCGTTGAGTGCGTGCATGTCGTGGAGAGACCGTCGACCGAGAAGGAGGATCTGAAATAGACGTGCCCGCAAAATATGGGGAGTCCATCTTTGCATCGGTGATGTGTGGCGACAGCTTGAGTCCTTTCTATGAGCGATGCGTTAACCAGGATCATAAGCCTGTGCAGTGCATAGCGTACGTCAAAACAGCATCTAGACTCTGCATGCATAGCTAGGAAGGTCAGATAGGCTAGAGGCCGTTGACAAGATATTTTCGGCCCAGCAATGGAATGTACATATATTTGTCGCGAACGAGTAATACATCAAAAAGTCGCATGCCTGATCACACGCTCCCACCTTGCTGTAATATACAATCTATGCCTCGCCAGCTCCTTGCTCCACGCCGCCCCACTCAAAGCTCTCTCATGCATCCTCCATAACGCCTCAAACCTCCCTCCATCCGCAATCCTCACTCAC
>JAABUK010000925.1_pt1 | contig 58763 bp, 70 predicted proteins | sample 5559141 | NCBI WGS metagenome assembly JAABUK01 (sample SAMN10711869, study PRJNA513367) | rock metagenome | isolation source: Antarctica rocks | place: Antarctica: Victoria Land, Pudding Butte nord | collected 2016-01-03
AGCAGCCCACAGGCACCCTCATCAGCGTTGGGTCACCCACCCTCATGAGCGCACAGTCAGCAGAAGTGAGCTCGCCCCGGGAGGGGGGGATGCAGCAGCTGAACCCCTGGGGGGTGAAGGGGCCCCGCAGGAAGGCTTGGACCCTGCTGGTGTTTGGCATGGTGGTGGCGGTGGTGTGTACACGCGCTACCTTGACAGCTGTCCAACAGGAAGCAGAAGTGGTGCTGCTAGCACAAGAGCTGGTGGCATCAGAAGCTGCGGTAAGCTTGGTTTTTGTCATTATTGAATTTCAGGATGACCTGTCTTTGGACTACTAATTTAAACAGACACCAAAATTCTTCTATATTGATAGGATAATGGCTCAGTCTAAATCTTCACTGTTGTGGGGGAGCATTGGCTCTCACACCAAGTGTCCTCAGAGGTATGACTGCACAATGAGGTGCATCCTTTCAACTGGCAAGGGAATAAAGGAGGGAGTTGTCATGCTATCAAATGCTTTGCACAGGACCAGGCAGAGAAAGACGGTACTTGCATATGACCTGGGTTGCGTCAACTCATGTCGTGCTGCTGAAACATGCACGGTGCTCTAGATCATGCTTTTGGCCCAGTCATTGATGTCTGAAGCTGCATCAACTACTTGGCCAACAGTCAAAGATGCAGTGGCATTCCACGACACCTCTGCTGCCCATCCCAGGTGGTGCAAGCAGTCCGGAATGAGCAGAAAGCTAAAGAGGTGGCCACAGCTGTGGACGCCGTCTCTGAGGCGGCTCGCAGCATTGGCTCAGCTCAAGAAGATGCCTCAGCCCTGTCTGGAGCAGGCCTGCAGGCTGCAGCAGCCCTCAGCAGCCTCAATGGAACAGCTGGCAACCAGACAGGCCTCCAAGCTGGTGAAGAAGAGCGAAGGCAGGATGCGGGGAACAAGCAGGATAGAGATCGCAAGCATGCAGAGAGCAAGTCCTTTGCATTAGGTGGGTTGTGTGATTTGCTTCTAGCTGGCTTCCACAGGTTTCCGTCTAATCCGGTGGCTGTCAAGTCTGACAACTGTCAACTTGAAGGGCGGTTTTGGGTCATGTGCTCAACTTCTGTCAAAACCAACAGAAGCTTTGTAGTGCTGTAAATCTGTAGTGTCTAGTGTCGCTCTTGATGCAGTTGTGTGCTACATCACTGTTGCTGACATAGAGTTTAAGCTCATCAGCATTTGTGGGACCCACACACTCACAGGTCACATTGCAGCCTGTCTGTCCACCAGAGATAGACAGGCAGCCTACCTTCTTGAGACCTAGCTAGCACAAGGCTTGGTCACCTCCCAGGATCCGTGTGGTGAATGCTGAGTATTAGCCAAACCCCAGCTGCAGAACAGTTCCAGTCTCCTGACACAACAGCCTGTCAGGTGTGTTGTGTGACTGATGCATGCAGGTGCAGTGAATCACAACAGCCTGTGGGAGTATGTCACTTGACTGATGCATGCAGGTGCAGTGAATCACAACAGCCTGTGGGGTATGTCATGTGACTGATGCATGCAGGTGCAGTGAATCACAACCTTCAGGCCATGAAGCAACGTGTGAACACAACACTGGTGACCTTTGAGAGCGTGACAGCCGCCCTTGAAGCTACCACACATCAGCTCAGGAAGGAGCAAGCACATGCCGTGAGTCACCAGCCGCACCTTGCTCATAAAAATGCACTTACTCTTTGTGCTGTGTTGCTTTGTTCACACTGTAAACAGTCGTGAACAGAATGTATAATTCATGTTTCGGGACATAGGACAGGGGTACACCTGACAAAGTAGTCTTGGGACTTGGGCTTCACCAGCTGAACCTTGCTCATCAAAAGCTACTCCACTCTATGTGAATGGTATATATCCTTGCCTCTGAAAGACGTGCCCAGGCTGTCAGAAATATGATTTGGTCCAAAAGCAACAAGCTGTGCTTATCAGGCATGAAATCGACGTTTTGTCTGTACCTGAGAGTGGTTTGTTTTTCTATTGTAACTGACAGAACAGGGCATTGACCTATGCATGTGATTGGATCCCCCAATGCTGAAAATATACAGCGCTTCTACATTTTGCCGCTGTGCAGGAGCAAGACTGCAGTTGTGAGATCAGACTCTGTGCCACAAATCTGTAAATCTTTGCAATCAAGAATGAGCTGACACTATCCTTTCATCCATAATCTTTGCGTTACAACACTGCATGCACATACTTTGTGTTTGGAAGCCGGGAGTCATCAGCATGCAGAGGACCAGCATAGACTGCACAGGATGTACAACCAGCTCCATACAACACTGCACGCACATGCTGTGCATTAGGACGCCGGGAGTCACCAGCATGCAGAGGAGCAGCATAGACTGCCTGCAATGTACATCCAGCTCCATACAATACTGCATGCGCATGCTTCATATGCTGAAGTTCCCTTTGGGCTATGGCCTATGGTCATAGCTCAGGGCTGCCGCCTTAGGATGGCTCCCGTCATGATTGCTGAAAAGCGTAAACTTTTTTTTCCTTTTTCTTTTTCATATGTTGAAGGGCTGCTGGCACTTTTTCTGTGTAGGAACAGAAGCAGCTTGAGAGGCAGCAACACCTGGAGGAGCAGCACCGCCTGCACCTGTCCACCAACTATCTGGATCAGGCCAACACCAGTCTTGCCAGCAACGCCACAAACGGCACCGATCATGTGGATGATTTCATCAGCAGAATAGACAAGCTACGCCAGGTGAGCACCATGCATGCTTTCCTCCTCAATTCTTGTATCTCTGTCACACCCTACAGTGACTGATGCTAAGTGTTGCATACTACCAGCTTGCATTGAAAGCCTGCTGTAGTAGCTTTCCAGTGTTTTCTGCAAGCTCCCTAAGCCTGGGTTTCACAGCAGCTCTATCAGCTTGTATAAGCTGTGCTCACAGGCGATGCTCACACAGCAGAGGGAAACACCTAGTATTGTCTCAGCAATGATTCTGCAACTGCAGAGTTTCAATGGCATTGGGTATCTTCCTTGTACAGTTGGCTGCAGCCGTCACTGATCCCACATTGCCGCTGTCTGCCATCTGCTGTCTAGTGTCTGCCAACTACTGTCTGCCATCTGCTGCCACTCATCTGCTGTCTGTTGTCTGCTACCAACCAGCTGCTGTCTGCTGTGTGAACGCAACTGAACATGACGTACAGCTCTTGTCATGCAGCACACCAAGGAAGCGCGGGCGGGCGGAGCTTACTTGGCCAATGGCACCAGCAACTTCACAGAGGTAGGGTTCTTTCCAATGAAAAGAGTGGACTCGTGACTGGCCTACTGTACATGGCACACCCCAATGGTTGCCAGCATTGAGTTAGCGTCAATAACCAGGACAGAGGATGTGCACCTGGAAACAAATTTGGGTATCAGGTTGCTCCTTTTGCATTACCTTTTGAATACCCCAAACCACATCAACTAGGATATATGCCATCAAATGCAGGTTCCCTCAGCGGAGAGCCAAGCAGCCTTTGAGATTGCTGCCAGCCTGATGGTGGATGCAGACAGACCAGACGCTGCAGCCAAGGACGCCCAGTCAGCCAGCATCCTCACAGCTGTCTATCACCAAGCCAACGCCACCCTTGCAGCACTCAGGCAGACTGCTGCAGCCCTTGATGCTGTGGAGAGGGCTGCTGCTGCAGTGGAACAAGCAAAAGGCCGCAATGATGATACGGTATGGTCTTGAGCACTGTCGGATCATTCACTTCTCCAGTGTGCAGAGCGGCTCAGCAACTTGGCAGTGTCTCATGAGATCCTGCTTGGCGCCTGGTGCTGCTTGATGTGAACCCAGCTTAACTGTTTACGCGGTGTATGTGATTGTGGCGGTGTAAATTTGCCGAGCGCTGTCCAGTTGCAATGTGACAGAAGAATGCCTTGAATCCAGCCCCTCATTGGTTGCAATTTGATCCCATCCCTAGCCAGCCTGTGCAGCTTCTTACTATCTGTCACATTGAGAACAACGGGACACACAAACCTGCAACTCTGGCTTTACAAGCCAGTAGTCTGGACAGCTAAGCTGTGTTGTCTGATATTTACAAATACTATTCGACTGAATTGTTTGATCAACAGTCCACAATTCCTGTCACTTGCAGTGTCTGAAGCATACCATGTGTGTAGACCTGTGACAAATGCAATACATGGCAGTCCCAGTTTCCACATGCTTTCGGTACATCTTCATCATTGCCATCATCATCATTGCATGTGTGGAATGTGACAGGGGCAGGCAGCAGCAGGGCAAGCCCTAGAGGAGGCCATGGCAGCTACCAGAGAAGCTGCTCAGCGTGTGGATGCCACCGTTTCCATCTTGCGCCAAGTCCAGGTCTCACACTCCGACTCATACGGCATGTGCTGAAACACATGTGCATGTACTGCCTGGCCCTGCTCCCTGTGTGCCTATTGAATCCCCCTGTGTGCCTATTGATGTGTGCCTATTGAAGCTCCCTACGTGCCTATTGAAGCTCCCTGTGTGCCAATTGAAGCTCCCTGAGTGCCTATTGAAGCTCAATCATTCCAGGCTTGATACCCTTTGATCTGCCAAATGCATGATGCTCTCACAAGTTTTGTCACTCCAATCAGTCTTGACTTACCTGAGGAGGGCTGATGGCCTGGCAAATGTCAATCACACCCTGAATACCAATCAATGACTCAGTTGAATGACAGCATGGTTTGCTTGCTTATGCAACTTGTCAGTGGCAACTTCAAGAAACAGCCTGCTGCAGCTGAAAACTGCTGCAGTGTTCCCAACAAAGCCCACAGCACATGCTGCTGCATGCATGAGACACCATGTGGCCTCAGGATGACCTTAGAAGGCGTGGTCTTTTCTTCCTTGTCTTGTCACACCATGTTGCCTCATGATTACCTTATTAGCCGTGGTCTTTTCTTTTGTTTTTTGGCCACACCATGTTGCCTCGGGATGACCTTAGGAGGATCTATAGACTTTTCTTTCTTTTGTTGCCACACCATGCTGTCTCAGAATGACCTTAGGAGGCGTGGTCTTTTCTTCCTTGTTTTGCCACACCATGCCGCTTCAGGGTTACCTTAGGAGAATTATTCAACTTCCACCGACGGTCTTTTAAAAAAGACTCTTTTCTGCCTGTTTTGCCCCACCATATTGCTCAAACGGTGCACGTGCTGCAGGTGGAGCAAAGGAGTGAGCTGGTGGATGTCGTCACCAGGTTGGCAAATGAAGAAGCTGCAGCAGAGAAAGGCGCAGCAGCAGCTGCCAAAGCTGATGCAGCCTCTGGCACTGCTGCTGCTGCTGACAAGCCTGACCTGTTGTCAGGCCAGGCTGTCAGCAAGCGCAATGCAGCTGCAGCTCTCAAGCAGGTACATCTGCTTCAACAGCCAATGCTGAATCAGCACTGCTGATGTGGCAAAAGCCAGCACACTCCACGATTTTCTGTCTCATTCTCCCTGTGTGAAGGTGCTGTGCAAAGGATCCATGGGATTTGCTCATATTGCACCTTTGATACTCACAGTCAGGCTTTTGATGCACGGGAAGACTGCAAGATCTTGATATTATGGTGTCCAATTGTGCCTATACAGGCTACTGTGCATCAAACGCCAGTGCAGATCAAATGCAGAAGACAAGGCTTGATGCACCAAGACCATGTCATGTGACTTGTGCCTGTGCATGCTGTGACTCTGATGTGTGTGACATTGTGAAGAAGTCATTTATGAAACACTGCAACCAGTGTCTGCTTTGTGTGAGCGTGCATTGGTGCCTCTGCAGCTGGGAGGCGTACATGCAGACGGAGAGACGGCTGACATGAATGTATCAGCAGTCGCGCTGGCAGCAGTGGACATTGCTGCAACAGCCTTGGACTCAGCCTTGCTCAGTGTGGAGCGCACTGTTGAGCGCTCTCAGCAGCGTCCTGAGGTAGTTTTTACTAAGCTGCATGATGCAGGCCTGCAGACATGCTTGCTGCATGCGGTGCAGACATGTTCTGGCAATTGCGACCATGTGCATCTGCTGATCTGAATCAGGCAAGAGATGCAGTGCTTGGCATCTTGAGCACTTTATCCAGTGTTAAGCACTTGTATGAGAAGATTGCATACACTGTGGGCTCGTCGTATGCACACTGTAGGTGTAGACATTTACACATGTGCTGAGACTCATGACATCAAGTGGTGCTGCCATTTGAGTTGGTCCAAGGCAGCCCATTGATGCCACTGCTGCTGTTCAAGCTGCCACACATGACCCCTGCTTGCTGCTTTTGCTTTCAGGTTGCACAGAGAGCTGGTGAGATTGCTAAGGAGCTGGGGCTCATGACTAAAGCTGATCAAGCACAGTCTGACGCCAGCCAAACAAATGCAACTGGAGGAACATGGATGAACCTGAACCTGTTCAGCAGAAATGGGTCTGAAACCAACAGCTCATCCTGGTTAAGCTCTAATGAGCTTGATGATCAGCAAGCTGCAGCTGCTTTGCAAAAGTACCAGCAATTGGGTGTGAAAGAAACAGATGAAGCAGAACTTGCAGCTGGACCTACCCTGAGTTTGCACCCTGATAACACTGTAGACCAAACTCATACTCGCTTGCATAGTCACAAGCACAATGCCACTGAGCTTGAGAGGACGAGAACTCAGTCCCGTGCTGAGCGTGCAGGCACAGGATCTTAAAGTTTGGTTGTGTAGAACAGATTGTTTCCAAAAAATACGGTCTTAGCTGTAGGTATGTGAGCACACTGCAGATGTGGCTTGTTGACTTAGCAAATACGTGTTCATGGCTGATAGCGGACTTCAAAATGGGTTGATCTGTGGCATGCTTATGGTATAGCTAGTACGCTGCAGCAAAGTCAACTGGCCACAATTTGACTTCACATTCGCACAAAGCGCAGACATGACTAAACTGCAGGATGCACAACCACAATTGTTGCACTTTATCAGGCTCTGCAGATCAGTGCATCCTCGGAAACATGTATCCGAGACCCAAGCTATCAAGGGAACCACAATTGTGCAGTGTGCCGCAGACTTGAGAGCCGCATCGTGTTTTGTTCATGATAATGATTATGCTGCCAGCAGCTCCTGTATGTCTCCCTCAATGGAGCTAGGGTTGGTGACGGACCCATACCTAGCAAAGAAGTCAAAGTTGATTTCACATGACCAGATCAGCACATGAGGCAGCAGGTGGCAACAAATTGAAGACACCTTTTTACCACATTGCCATCCTTGCCAATCAGGAACTTCGTGAAGTTCCACTTGACATCACTTGTCAGGATGCCACCCTTTTGACTTTTGAGGTAACCATACAGAGGATCAGCTGCAAGTAACACATCACTTTCAGTCTCAGCTTTGTGTATACAACACGCACATGTATACTTGTTTTGATCTCACCATTAGCACCATTAACCTCAATCTTGCTCATCATTGGGAAGTCAGCACCCTTTGACTTGGCAAACTGTTTGATCTCCTTGTTATCTCCAGGCTCTTGGCCATTGAATTGATTGCAAGGGAAACCTAGGATCACCAAGCCTTTTTTCTGGTACTTTGAGTACAGCTCACCAAGTTCCTGCACCAGCACAATGCAGGGTCACAAGGCTGCATATGATACAGGATACTTTTGACAAACATCGATGGAAGGTCACGCACCTGGTACTGCTTTGTAAACCCACACTGACTGGCGACATTCACTGCCAACACTACTTTGCCCTTGTACTTGTTCATCTTGGTGTTTCTGCCATCGATGTCCTGCATGGAAAGTCCCAAGTCAATTCGGAAACATACTGCATCTAATCGGATTGTAGAGATCTGCTGATCTGCCCCAAAAACTTCATCGCCTCGTTTATGCCTGATCATCGTTCACCTTGACAGAATAGTCGTAAAAGGTCTCGGTGGAAGCTGCGCTGACTGCGGCCTGTGAGTGTATTTTGGAACACGAAGACCGGCTGCGTTGCTGTGACCTCAATGGATTGCAGACAACGCTGCCGGTTGGCAAACGCAAGGAACAGCTGCATGCAGGCTGCTTTAGCGAAGAGAAGACGGGCACTCGCATGCACTGCACGCGATTCAACATCGACACCTGCATTCTGATGACTGTACAAGACGCTTGGGTGAATATGTATGATAGACGAGATCTTCCTTTGCGCAGGTATAGCACTATTCGTGGTCCAGCAGATGCCACCAAGCAAAGTTCTAACGCCTGCAGAATTCTGATTACATATCCCTCAGAGTTCTTTTCACTTCAGTTGCCTTAGAAGCGCCAACTCAGACGGGATATTTGCGGACGAAGTCTTCATGCCCAGCACGCCATCTGGTCATTCCATGACGTGCCCGTGCTGGTTTTTCCTGTCATCAAAGGTAGAAAACCAGCAGTGTACCACATCAGTACAGTCAGTACAGCTCGAGCAATCAGGTGCCGCCGAAGGTGCAGCTGTCATTATCCAGTAAGCACACGCGACGGGGAGTTCAGCATGGAGTCCATCCGGGAAGCTCGCAGCGGATCGTCGACACCTTTGAGGCATACAGGCATGAGCTCCTTGTCCAGGAACCTGTCTCTGCCCAAAGCTGGAAGTACAGCTGGCTCAGCAGACATGCGACGTAACATCGAGGTGTGCATCTGCTCGCATGCACAGTCATGTACAAAGCTTAGATGGGCTGCTCAGAGGCCAGTATATAAGTATGAGGTTACAGCTCAGGTGCATATGTGTGACACAGGAAAAAGAACAGGAGCTTCAAAAGCTCAACGCTGCAAGAGTGTCGGTGCTTGAGGTAATGTTGCTCCCAATCGCTACCTACATTGTTATTCTTTCACTGTTTTACACAGCATCTTGGCACGAGATGATACGCGCACTTCTGTCTTATAGCTGGGATGCTGTATGCGACTAGATACCTTGCCATCAGCCTTTCTATACAAGCTGCTCATTTATCTGCAATTTTACTGCAGGAACAGCTGCATGGACTGGAGGAGCAAGTGTCTGAGAGGGACACTGAGATTGAGAAGCTGCAAGAACAGCTGGTCCAGCTCACAGAAGACTTCAGATACAATCTCAAGGTATATGGTGTGTATGTGCCCAGAAGCTTGACAGATGTGATAAGGCGTGATAAAGTCATGTGGCATGGCTGTGTGCACTACATGAAAGACTTGTGTTTCAGGACAGTGGCTGCAATCTGGCACCTTGTTTGCTGTGTTGAATTTTGGTCCACATGCTAGACTTACTATCTGCTTTGGGCAGCCTCCTTGCTAATGGGCATATAACTCAATGCATGAGGCTACAAAACCATAGTCAGGATCTGAGCTGTCCAAGCATCAGTACATGCATGCATTAGTAACTGTTCTTGACATGTACACGTTCCTTCTGTGCCTTTTACATGCTTGCCAGTGCTGAGTCAGCCGCATGCCTGCTCTTGCACAGGCATGCACAGGATTCTCTAGCTGTTTATGTCACGCTGGCTGTCTGAATGAATGTCTGTCTGTCTGTCTGTCGGTCTGACAGCATCTACATACGGTGGTGCTGTAGCTGTTAGAGGAGCGTGATGCTGAGCTGGAGCGCACTGAGGCCTCACTTGATGGTCACAAAAAGGGCGGCGAAGCACGTGAAGCTGTGAGGCCTTCTTGCAATACTTTGCACATTCCCTCAAAGCAGTTCATGTTGAGCAGCTGACCTGCATGCAATGTCAGCACCCTTGCATCTGCTGCATGTTGCATGGGTTGAAGGCATCGTAAGCTTTGCTTGCCAGCGCACTTCCAATTGCATATGCTGCTCATGATCTTGCACAGTCTGTGCCTATGCCTTGAGTCCGCATCAACAGCTGTGCTTGACAGCAGCAAATACTTTCCTCTCACTGCTGCCTCAGTGGGAGAAAGGACAAGCAAGAGTGGCTTTGCACCTACCTGGCTAACGCTGACACCATGACAAATTGTTGTGACTACCCTCTGCTTGACAACAAGCAGCTCACGGTCGCCGTGCATTGTACTGCTTAGATTGCCTTTGACAGCATCATTCCCATGATACATTGAATGTCACATACACGTTTCCAAGGATTCACATTGTCCAGAGCCTGGTGAGCTGACACACAGCATCATTGTTGGTAGTCAAGACCAGCTTTGCTGCAGGAGTTGATGGAGACACGGCATAAGCTGGATGAGGTGCAGCAGCAGCTGCAAGACAGCAGCAGCCATGCAGCGCAGCAAGAGCAGCAACACAGGCAGGCAGTGGCACGCCTCACCCAGGACTTGGAGAAAGAACAGCAGGCTAGGTCAGGCTTGCCATCAACATCTCATGCTTGCATGGCCACGCCAGAGTTGTTCTGCTGGAATGGCCTCATAAGACAAGCATCAAAGGCTTTGCTTGATGCACATTCGTTTGGTTATTGTGTGGTGCACTCATGCCAAGACATTGGTTCCGTGGCAAGCTTCAGCAGGCCAGATTCACAGTTCATTGCAAGAGCTTGCCTTGTGCACTCTGTAAGCATGGATGAACAGCAATGCCAAACTGGGCATCCATCAAGATGCAAGCCTTGCAGTGCGCTAGCCCAGCAGTGCAGCCCTCTACTATGCACCTAGAACATAATGTGAATCGACATCTGGCAGCCATTCAATGTCAGCACTGAGCATATAGCTGGGCGCTTGTTGGTGATCTTCAAGGACAGCATGGTGCTGGTGGGCTGACTGCAAGAATTCCGCTTGGCGAGTGCTAAGCCTACAAATGCAAGCTGATCACAAGTGCTTTAAGCCTCATCTGCCTGGGATTGGGCCGCTAGCTCAGTCCTGCAGCTTCAGTGTATGTTGCATGTGTGCTGAACACATTCAGGCCTGCATGCTCCAGCATGTACAGCTGTGCACTCACTGCACTTCAGCTATGGCAGCCAATGTCTTGGAAGCAGTAGAGCCAAGGGTTACTCGGGCAGCAGGACGAAGAAGCAACCCAGACATGTGAAGAGCAGAGCTGCAGTGTCAAGCAGTCACCAGCAAGGCAGCAGCCAGACAGTCAAATTGAATCAGTGGTGTGGCTGGTCCACGCTATCCAGTGCAAACGCAGATGCAAACAGTTGCCTACTACACAGCTGACAGGATCATGTTGCCAACTCCACAGCAGATTGACAGTGTCTGTGACTCCTGATCTGGCAGACGCATACAGACAGGCACTCAACCAGCAGATGCAGCAATGGACAGTGGGACACCTGCCAAGGGCGGTCCTGGTGCTCTGGGGTGATTCAGGCAACGCGTAAGGCTAGTGCTGACATGGGCATCAGCACTTTGTGGGTAGGCAGCGTGTATAACAACTAAGTGCAGGCAACAGCAGCAACAACCAGTATTGTGCATGAGTGGATGCTCGTGGGGGTGTGCAGGCAACAAGAGGGCAGGGCTAGTGCTGATAGCCTCGCAGACCTGAAGGCATCGGCAGCACAAGAGCTGGCAGAGGTGCGCAAGCAGGCCAAGGAGCAGCTGCAGCAGTCTGGGGGCGAGGCCCAGGTCAAACTGGCAGCAGTACAGGCTGCAAGGGAGGCCCTGCAGGGGCAGGTGGAGAAGCTGCAGGACAGCAATGTGGCACTGCATCAGCAGCTGGCTGACGCCCATGGCAAGGTGTGTACTTCCTGCCGAAGTTACACGCACAACATTAGCTGGTATCATGGGAAGAGGCTGTCTGTGTTTGCTTGCCTGCCGACTTGTCTGCTTGTTGGTGTACATGTGTCCATCTATTTGTCTGTCTAGCCATCTGTCTATGCCCACAATGCAATGTCCATGGCAATGGTTGATGTTTTGCACCATTGCAGTTAAATTACCTAGCCATGTCTGAACAGTATGCTGCAATATACTTGCCACAGCATACAGAATACCGTCTGCAATGTGGCAAAGGTCAGCTTCAAGCTGCAGCATTGCGGTTGTGGTGTGGACTCACACTTTTACATGGAAACTTGTTGTCATGCGCCTGTGTTCCGACCTGCAGCAAAAGCAAGCTTGCTAACATGATTGGTGAGGCGTGCAGATTGAGTCTCAAGCGGTGGAGTCAGCTCGCATGCTGGAGCAGTTTGAGGGGTCTGTTGCAGCTCTCAGAGAGATAGAGCGGCAGTATGGCAGCCTGCAGGTAATGTCACCATCTGTGCCGCAGTCCAATAATGACTCTTGCCCACAGAAGCATAGATGCGCTGCACACAATGCAGACAATGCATTTATGCTCATGTGGAGGCTCTATGATGGCATGATAGAGTCACCTGCCATGCATGTCTTGCCATGTGCACAGGAGAATCAGTGCAAGGCGGTGCTGTTTTGATGATGAAACAGCACTCAGCTGTTCACAGCTCAGTCACCTGGCAGTAGGCTCATCATGCATAGGCAGTATGAGTAGGCAGTAGGCCCATCATGAACAGGCAGTAGGTCTATCATGAATAAGCAGATGGCAAAACAATGAATGGGCAGTGGGCCTATCATGACCAGGTAGTAGGCCCATCATCAAGAAGCAGACATTTGTGCCTGTCTACAGTACACACAGTTGCTGAAGTGAAGTAGCTCGCATCCTGTACCCTGTTGTCAGAGTTACACAAGATTCACAAGCAGCACTTTAGCAGCCTATTCCACTCCCTGCTATGACTATCATCCCGGCCCCACATGGTCTTGCCACACTTTGTGACTGTGAGCAGTCTATCAGCCTGGTGCATCTGATTCCAGCACACAGCAGCAGTGCAAACAGGGGGGCGGGTGGGGGGGATGGCAAATGAGTACCTGAACAAAGACCCAAGCTGTGCTTCTGTTGAGCCTAGTGCATCTCATTCCAGCACACAGCAGCAGTGCAAAGTGGGCGCATGTAAATGAGTGCCTAAACACAGACCTGAGTTGGGCTTCTGGTGAGCGCAGGAATTATCGCAGAGGGGCCAGCAGGCCTCAGCAAGCCGCATTGCTGACTTGGAAAGGGAGGCAGGCGACAGCCGGGACATCCACCTGGCCTTGGCTGCCCAGCATGAGACCAAGGTGCTATGTTGCTCATTGCAGTCTTAATCTGTGTGCGCTTTGCTGCAATGTGCTGTGATGTGCTGAGCTGTGCTGTGCTGCGGTTTTGTTGTGGTGTCCTGGGCTGTGTCATGATGTGCTGGGCTGCACTCTATGTCGTTTTTGGTGCATCACATGACAGTATGCTGTGCTGTGCTGCTCTCTGTGCTGTCCTGTCAGCTGCTACGCTGAAGCAGGCTCTGTCATGCTGGCCTGCTGTGATTTGAAAAATCATAGTTGCCTCACGCAACTTGCGTTGTGACTATGTTATGTGACAGAAATCCTGCAGTAATATTGGACAAATCCTGACTAGTTGTGCACAGCTTGAACAACCTTATAAGCTTGATGATGTTGCCTTGCACTGAATGTGCACATCTCACCCCTGAGCTGCCCCTGCAGATAGCTGAGCTGAGCAGGGACCTGAGCCAAACAACTCAGAAACTGGAAGCCATGCAGCGGCTGTACGAAGCTGAGTTGGCAGTAGGCAGGCAGTTGGCAGAGCATTGTAGGAGAGACAGCGAACAGATGGGCAGGCTGGAAGGGCGCTTGGCAGAAGCCCTGGCCCTGACTGATGCTGCTGAGCAGGCAAAAGATCACATGGAGCAGCAGCTGCATGCGGCACAGGTCAGAGCATGCTTGCTTGTAGATGTTGTGTACCAAAGTTGGACCTGTCTTTGGTGTGGACCAGCATTGAATGACTTGCTTCAGTCAAACCTTCCAGGACTCCCATTTGTTGTATGTTGATTCTCCTGGTTAGTCCCAAAGACAGAAAATGTGACTTGACTGCGTAATCACTTGCTTGCGTAAAGTCAGATCAAGAGCAACATTTGCGTTAATGCTGAAGGGTGATCTGTAGATTTGCTCCCGCTGAGTGACAGCCATGAGACTCATGTCAAAGCAGCAGATACAGGCTGTAGAGGTTGCATAAGACGAAACACTTTCAGCTGCCTGCAGGCTTCAGAAGAGGGCAGCACCGTAGCCTTAGAGAGGGAAATCGAGCTGCACACTCAAACTCAGGTGTGCTGGTGACTCAAGGCATTTTTTGATGTTGCGCACCAGGCACTTAAACAGACCAAAGGACATTTCCTGCTTTGTATGAACTATCGTGAGTGCCTCATGCGTATACACTGTTTACCAGTATGCTTTGTTGCGGCAGCTTGACCGCTTCACAACCTCGACTGTCTACTGTCATGCCTCATGACTAAGCACGGTGGTTTTAAACAAGCCATGCTTGGTATGTTCTTCTTGACATAATCGAGCACATTTTGAGAGTTGGACTTGAAACACAGCTCCAGTTCGGTTGACAACATACTTCCAATCCAGTCAAAACAGTGTCAAAATTCTGTAATTTAGGGCTCAAAAGTGACAGCACAAGACTGATAGCATATTTTTTGCTGCACAGGCAGAAAAGTTTGAAGCTCAGCAACAGGCAGAGGAGTGCAGAGCTCAGGTGGCTGGTATACAGGCTGAGATGCACAGCCTGCGCATCCAGCTAGGGCACGCTGCCACCCGCCCTGCCCCTAGCCCAGCGCCTCTGCAGCCCCTGCACAACCCTGGGGTGGCAGCCTGTCACCCCTTACAGTCAGTCCTGGGTGATCATTTCACTTTTCACTCAAGCATTTAATGCTGGCTTTGTTGAGTGTGGTCATGGAGCTGCCTACCATCGAGTGTTGTCCATGCTGCCATGGCAGCATGTGTGTGCCATATAGCCACATAGCTTTGCAGACTTGAGACAGGTGTGTTGCGTGGACGGTATATGCAAATCACAGATTGCCGCTGTAAGGCAGCATTGAGCAGTTGTTTGGCAAAGCATGCCATGGAGCAGCCTGGTTGTTGTCTCTCCATTCAATCATTCATCCATCTGTCAGTCCATTCATGCATGCAGCTCCATCTGTCAGCTCATTCTCGGCACAAGCTGCCTGTTCCTGGCAGTGATTGCTAGAAGTTGCTTGCAGGTGCAAGGTCAGATGCTGGAAGCAACAGCCAGCAGCAGCAGTGGGTGCAGGAGGGGAGCAGGTGGCACATGGCTGGGGGCACCCTTAACAGGGGGGGGTCAGCTGCTGGGCCCATGTCTCAAGGGCATGCTGGACCAGATGAAGCCTCAGAACTCAGGAAGAGAGTGTCTGACCTGGCAGGTGTGCAGACCATGCTGGCATCAAGGCATCAGATTAGTGAACACCTGTGCCAACAGCAGTGCCACATTGGCACCCAGTAGCTGATCGCATCTGTCTGATATCTGCACCACAGATAGCTCCAATCTGCATGACTACATTGCGTACCAGCATGCAGCCTCAGGTAGCAGACCTGGCTGCACTGAATCTTGCCTAGTGCTGATACAACCTGCAGATACATTGTACATCAAACAAATCAGTATTCACACAAAGAGTTGAGCTGCAACTTGTTGTTAAAACAGAGGAAGAAAGCTTATTTTTCTGTGCATGCCAGGCTCATGTTGTAGCATTGGATCACTGTTGCATCATTTGAAGTCTGAAACATGTGTCTGTATGACCGCTGCATACGTGTATGCAGATCAGCTTGCCAGTCTCAAGAGGGAACAGGCAGTGGGCGGCTCACCAGGGACTGGACTGGCCGAAAGGCAGGGGCATGCCCATTCAGTTCTAGCGATGGGCAGATCAATGGGAGCTGGCGGGCATCAAAGGGAGCAGGCTGCCAGTTCACCTAGGGGAAGCCTGCAGAACAGGGGCCCCTACATGGAGCAGTCACTGGCACCGCTATCAGCCTAAACAAGCATACTCAAGTAGCAGGCACACACACTATGACTCAGACAATGCCAGGTAGGCTTCCACATCTATGCTTTATGGTTGAGTTGCAGATTTGCGTGAACAGCAAAAGTATGCTGAGGGCCTGTGGCTGATGCATTCTGAAGCTTGAAGATGCTGGCAAGCATACTGAGCTGCAGTGGGTGTGTTGAGCTGAGCCCGCTGCCAGTCAAAGCCCTGCTTCAGCTTGAGGGTGCATCAGTCAGCTGTTGGCTTCACCTGCCTATCCATCAGGTCACAATGTTGCCTCGCCCCCACCATGCCCATCCCAGTTGTACCCTCCCCCCCCGACCCCCCGCCCTGTCCATCAGCAGCTTGTCCATCCCTAAAGCCCACATCAAGGGACCTCCTGACAGACCAGATTGTGAAATACTGCTCATCATGTGCAGCCAAGCCAACGCAAGCTGCATTGGAGGTTGGTACAAAGCAGCAGCAGCAGCACTTTGACATGTCCTGTGTAGGCGACACTCTGCAGATGACGTGGGCGGTGATCCTCACACAGATGCCCATCACTCACACAAGGTGGATGATGATCTGATGCGTCAACAACAGAGGATGATTGACCTACTGAAGTTGCGCTCAGATGAGTTGAGTGCTGAGAATGGCAAGCTGCGGCTTCAAGTTGCTTCAGAGTCAAAGCAATGGCAGCCTCCTGAGCAGCTGTCAAATGACTGCATCTCTAGCCATGCAGCCATGTCCGTGCAGCACTTGCCAAACATGCAGCCTCCTGATCTCAGTAGGTCTGTCAGCCCACATAGTACCAACAGAATCAGATACACAGGACATGCAGATAGGTGAGCTCTTGCACCACTCTCTCACAGCATGTTGTTTCCAAAAGACGTGTTCATTGTCAGATGTCCATGGTCAAAGCAGAGGTGCTTACAAAGCATGCTGGGCAGTGCTGAAGTGCATGCAAGTTGGCTCTTACTGTTGCATTTCCAAGTGGAAGTGATGCACCAGAAAATTAGATACACTGAATAATCACTTTGTCTGACAAACTATCTTCTGAATGCTCATGCAGGCTGGCTCAAGCAGGTGGACTGTCAGCCTTTCCCAAAACATCTGATCTGTCCCGCTTGAGAGAGCAGGTCATGACAGCCAAAGATCAGCTGTTGCAGCTTGATTTGTCACCTGTGCTGGCCAATGGCATGGCAGCCAGTAGGAGGCCACGTACTGCACTTGTGAAGAGAATGCTGCACATGCCTCGTTATGCCTAACAAATATCAAAGAAGATTCCGATATACATGCTTGCACTGTGCTTGTTCAGGATGAACATAGTTGCCGTTTTGTCTTGCACGTTGTAAATCGTGTTTTATGCTACACAAGGGTGGACTGACACATTGTCCTCAGAAACGATTCCAAGCAATAAACGCAATCAGGCTCAATCGCCTAAACATCTGGCATTCAATGACACTGACTGTGTGTATCAAGGAGGTGCTCTAAGTCAGGTGTGATGTACAAAGATGCATCCATTTAGGGTGCGTAAATGGTAACATTGTCATCTTGACAAGCGGGGCATGTGATATCCATGTTTCACAGCATTTGACAGCATCTTAATCTGCCTTGTGTCACGGGAAGCAAAGGTGCTGAAGATCATAAAGCTAGTGATCTCTTGCATATGCTGGTCTATTGCATTACGTTGGGTAGCGTCTGCACTTAGCCTAGATGAGTATGCATACCTGTCAAAGCTCATGACTGTCTGTGGAGTGCACTACCTGGTGACGTTATGGAATTGGGATATTGCATCTGACATGCCACGCAACATTGAACATTGCATCTGACATGCAGCGCAGTGTATACTTGTTTTATGAAGACACCATCTATGTGTCTACAAAGTTGCACACTTGGTTCCAAGTTTATGCCAGGTAGGGCCGGTGTGAATCAATCATTGCATCAGTACACAGCCTGCATGATTGCAGCCAAGCTCACCGGTGGTACCAGTTTACTGCATAAACTGTCAGTGGTACTGTTGTGTGGTCGTGTCAGAAGCAACCTATGCAGCAGAATGTCCAAGTTTGCACAAGATATATATGTTCGCCCGGAAAGACTGTGGAAAACATCGAAAGATCAAGTTGATGGTCGTACAGTCAGGAGACACATTCCTGAACTGATCAGTGCTTCAAGACTCGACTGATCTTCCGCATGCTTGCTGCTCTCCTCGGCAACGCATGATCAATCTCTGGTGCGGAATGGCTGCATCTTCTTTCTACGTTATATGCAGCTGATTCGCTTGTTTTTCCGCAAACTTCGGATCGCCTGGGTCTTGTCCCATACTTGCTTGCTCTGGTTCATTTTGGCGGCAACATATATGCAAATTGGCTGTTCAGATCAAAACACCCTTGCCAAACATCACATTTAGCCTATCACCATGTGTGTAGCCAAACATCATTAGATAAGCCAATCACCACTGCTTGCCTAATGTGCCCATGACCTTGCCCATGGGATGCGAAGCTGGCCCCGGGCCTCGTCCGGCATCCTGGAAACATCTTGAGACAGCTCAAGATGGCTAAGAGGCCAGCAACTGCCCAACATCAATACTGCCGGTAGCCCAATGCAAAGCCTGTTGCCAACCGCAGAGCCTCATCGGTGACAGCCCAATGTAAAGCCCACTTTCCCACCTGCCCAGCGCACAACCTACGAGAATTGTCTGCACATATTGCATAGGCGCCCACCAGGCCTCAACATAACACCTGTCTGTCTGACAACTTAAAAGTGTCAATACTGAAATTTTCAAGACTGTGTGGTGCAAGCGTAAAGCAGCCTTGACACCACCGATCAGACCATTATTTGCACCAAGGGGTGTGCTGCTGTCCAGCATGGCCCACCATCAGAACAAGCAATACGTACGCGCATGCACATACAATTGCTGAACTTGTACCCATGCCCATAGGCTTGCCTTACAATGCTGCACTGGAGTGAGATACTTACAGATGAGATCATGCGCCAAAGAATGACGAACTGTACACCCTTCACACTATGCATTTTTGCAAGGCTAGTTGGCCTCTGTACACAGCCTAGCCTGGCTAAGTAAGCAAAAGAGCTAAACATATGAACATCATATCAGGCTTTGCCAAAGCAATTTATACTTGAATACTGCTGGTAATTACACAACACAGGTCAATAACACAAGAGCCCAGCAGCACTTGAAACCACATCAGAACACATGGACCACAAAACAACGCACACCTGCTTCACTTCTTCACTGCTTTGACAAATTGCTACCCAAAACTATCAGGACTGTGCTGGAGGTACATATCCTTGATGCAACAGGTCCAGGGAGGTAGCACGATCTTCATCACTTCCATTGGTGTTGCCATTTTGTGTCTGAGCCTGGGTCTGGCTAGGGGTTGGTGGGGGTGGCATCTGGTTATGGGCCGACTGGTCTGGCATGCCGCTAGGCGACTGGGTCAGGAACTGCTGCCAGAAGTTGTCACTATTGATGGTGCTGACATCCTGATCCAGCAGGTAGTCTGTAGTGCCCATCATGTTGAGGTCCATGGGAGTGGCAAAGTCTGATGGAAGGGCCGAAAGGGGGGGCAGGGGGTCTGGTGAAGGGGGAGGCATTGTGCCCGGTGCCCTTTGTGATGTCCGTGGATGGGAAGCAGAGGCATGGCCATTGGCTTGCTGCTGCATCATGTCAGCTGAGAATGGCGAGCCTGGGAAAGGCATGTCCATGTGCTCACCGCCTTGCCCAGATGGGGTGGCCTGCATTAGCATAATGAACTGTTTAACAAATGTCAGCATGCCAGGGCTTATCACATTGTGTTGTGTCCACAAACAGGAGAGGCAACGGGGATGCTACTGACACATGACCCATGTCAGCACAGCAAGACACAGTCAACACACATGCTTCACCACACGCGAAGTCTGCCCTGTTTTCTGCTGAGTTACTGTGCACCCTTTTGGCATACAGAGCACAACAGCTCACAGAATAGGTTCCAAACAGGGTCTGGCATCACCAAGAAGCCTTTACCTGTGCATTTGTGAAGACGCTGTCCATGCTCACTGGTACTGTCATCATCTCTGCTGTGTTCAAGGGCCGGCCTGCCTGCTGTGCAGATGCAGAGGAAGTGCTTGCAGCAGCAGGGTCAGCAAAGGGTATGCTGGGCATCTGGGGTACCCTCTGAGGGACCCCCTGAGCGCCTCCACCTCCTGGCATGTGCTCCCTGGCAGCACAAATACAATCAAGCGGTCAAAACACCCAGTCAGTCAAACAGGCCACTGCCTTTCAATACTTGTCCTCAAGACTTTACAGCTTGAGGCTTTGCAAACTGCCTGTGGTTTTCCTGACATGCAAAGTCCATCAAAGAGTAAGTCAACAAATACCATGCAGATGCAACATTTGAATTGAAGGACTACTAGACTGCTCCCTGTGTATGCACAATCAATAGCACCACATCATGCAATACAACTACTAAGCTACAGGAGCAGCCTTGCTTGAGAACTTGAAATGGGCTGGAAGCGCCAACAACCCAAGGAACAAAGCCCCACCTGATAGTGACACTGCTGGGCACACGCGAGTCCAGACCACCAAGCTTGAGACCACTGAATGTCTGCCCCAGCTCTTCATTCTGGTACTGAGGCCGGGACTGACCAGTCAGCTCCTCCCAGGGTTCGGGGGACCCCTCTTTTAGGGAGGTGGGTGAGCTGGTCTGAGAGTTGGAGGGCTCCTCTATTCGGGGCCGCTCTGCGTTTGGCCCTTGCATCATCTGCAGGAAGGGCTGCAGGAAACTGTCCTGAGGCTGGTGCAGCACCATCTGCATGTTGGGGTCCTCATACGGCTGCTCACCAACATCTGTGCGCCCACGCGCTGCTCGTCGCTTCTTTCGACCTGTATACGTCAATGCTATGTCGCAAGGAGCTGACAACTTTCAAAATACAAGCATGCCATCTTGCAAAGGCCCATGTACACCCAATATGCAACTACTGTATGCAACATTACCAGTGTGAGAGCATGTAAACATTATTGACAAGGCCTGCTGCAATGATTAGGACAGGCGCAAGGCGGTTGAAGCTATCAGTTGCTTTGTGTAAGTTGGTTTTGGAAACTCACTTTTGTCTGGGCCGCTGATACGCTGCGCCTGGCGCTGGTTGAGAAGCTCTTGCAAGAAGGCAGGGTTTTGCACTGCCTTAGCCAGAAACGCCATCATATGTTGCTGGCGCTGCTCTGTGGACTCCAGACGGTTCATCAGCCTCTTTGTCTCCTGCTCGGTGTTCTGGAAAAAGAACAAGAGACTGAGGGTGTCAAAATCAGGGTTCAGGTGCCGCGGTGTATAAAATTACCGTACAGGAATGCAACAATGTAATGGACTGCATAAGCGCAACCAATGTGATGCATGCCATCTGATCTACCATCATGTGTGTGATGCATTGCACGCTCTTGCTGCATTGACAATTTTGACACAATACGCTTTTCCTTATTGACTGAGGGTCAGAGCATCAAGACGCCAAGGCACAACAAGGATCTTCCCACCTTTAACAAGCCCATCATATGCACATGAAACGCCTGTTTAAACATTGATACGGTCCACCTCTTGTCTGAATCACAGGACACATGGCCTTCAGCCACAGCAAGAACTGGTTTTACCTGTTGCTGCTGTCTGAGGCGGACCAGCTCCAGCATCAACACATTCTTGTCGCGCTTCAAATGCTCAACCTCCTCCTCTAAACCACCGTATCTACCCACCTGCACTCCAGACCTGCTAGTGAGCTTGATGGCTTCTGTCAAACCAGCACCAACGCCCAAAGGTTGATACAAGCTGAGTCAGGATGCACGCATGACTTACCTCAATAGCAGGCTGATTTTGACTGACAGCTAGCTCACTGTGCCCTCCTGCTGTTGCCTTCCGCCGAGTGATGTCCTTAAGCTGGTCTTTCTGACCCTTGACAAAGCTGTCATTGGAGAACTCCCATCTGTCAGGATCTGTCTTGCGAAAGCCCTGTAACACACATCATGCTTGAGCGTGATTTGAAGTAGCCTGCTGATGATGACGCATGACGCGAGTCATGCTGCTTACATATGTGTTCAGCTGCCGCACAAAGCTGGAAAAGTTGTTGTGCTTGAAAGACCGGGGCAGCAGATCCCTGGAAAATTCGGCTGGCTTCCACACGATGAAGCTGCATCAAGACATTCGCCAGTCAGTTGCTACGTCTGTGGTTAGGACCTTTGCTGAAGCTGAATTAGGTTCTGACCTGTGACCATCCCCACTCCAGGAGACCACGTCTTTGTTTTCGGCGTTGTCTATCAAATCGTATCTGAAACACCAATAACTAGCTTCGACTGTTTGTTCATGAAACTCGGGAAGCAAGCAAAAGAAGCGCAGTACTCACGTCTTCGTCAGGAAAGGCGGGGGCGCGCCGTGACCACCTTCCTTCGTAGCTTGATCACGATCAGACGATGACGCTGATGTCTGCGCAGCCCGTCTGGTAGCCATGCCAAACGCTTGCACTACTGTGTCGTCAACTTGGTCCGAAGCCTTCACAAAGAGCAAGATCTGAAGTACGATATGAGGTTGCAAGAATGACCTCCAAGCTAGCAAGTCATCAGACCCCCCTGTGCGGAGCCATAATCAAGCGGTGATAATAGCACTGGAACAGGTCAGGGGCGGAAATCACTCAAGTTGTCACTGCAAGACTTTTGCAGCTACCGCGCACGTGGGTATGAAGCGAAACCCGATGCTTGGTCAGGCAAGGCTAGGTCTGAGGCTAGGTTTAGGAGAGCGAATTAGAGCGAAATAGATCATCGATTGCATGCTAACGTACTGTTTACTTATTCTCAACTGGAGCATAGTATATGCAAGCATGCAGCAAGGTGGCACAGAATACTGGCTCTGACAACCTTGTAATCAGTTTCTGAACATGCTTGATCTTGCTACGGTGTAGCATATGCATGCATGTCATGGCAACAAAAGGCAGTGTCCAACGAAAGCATGATCACAGTCTCCTACACCACATGCAGGGTGCATGAGACAAGCATTGCTGCGGATAGCTTTCTCCCCTGACAACTGCCCTGATAGGGTCAGAGGGCCAAATTGCCAAATCACTCACTGAGAAAGCTGTCCTCGTCACTCCCTTGCATCCAGACTTGCACTCAGCGATTGAACAGCTGGTGACATAGACTTGGAACCACTATCGCCCAACACTGCGCATTGACTCCTGATTGCGCGCAGCGAGCGCATGATGCGGTCTCCTGGTGCCGTCTGTGTCGCGTGTGTGATCGCTTGTTTTGCCCTAGCTGATGGACAAAGGCTGACCGAAAAGCCGATTGATTTGCTGCCAGTTGCGGAATCTGGGCTACAAGGAGCGCAAGAGCCTCGTCACATATCCGGGTACTTCCAGGTACCAAAAGGACAGGCAAGTCTAGCTACCCTTGTAGACACCCAGCGGTTTGACCTATCGTGCCCGTGCAGCTCAACCGGACATATGACGCGCACATGTTTTACTTTTTCTTTGAGTCACGAAGCTTGAAACCAGACGCCCCGGTTGTGCTGTGGATGACAGGTAATTGCAGTTTGTACAGTTGCTTGATCTCGGGCACAGGCTGTATCACCATGCCCCTTTGATTTTCAGGGGGGCCAGGATGCTCTTCAGAGCTGGCCGTGTTCTACGAGAATGGGCCGTATCACATCAACCCAGACTTGAGTCTCGAAAGATCAGAATATGGTTGGGACACAAACAGCAATATGATCTTTGTTGACCAGCCCATCAACACAGGCTTCTCATACAGTGATGTAAGTATCTTCTGTAGTTGCTCAGCTTTGTCATGGATTTTCAACAAGAGTATTTTTTCCCATACAGGCGCATTATGCAGGCTCACTCCTCTGCTCGCATTTGACCTTTGCTAATGGCTTTGCGCCCTGACCTGCAGGATCCGCGTGACCGTGTCTTCAATGAACACACAGTCGCCGAAGACATGTTAGACTTCTTGCAAGCTTTCCTGGAAGGTGTGACTGCTTTTCACTGAGCATCTGTTGCACAGACACGACCTTTTGACTCACAATCTGCATTGTTTGTATGTCATACCGTGCTCCCTATGTTTCCACAGCTTTGTATCAAGCATGGTCTTGCAGCTAAGCCTGCTGCCTTTCACTACAGTTCACCCGGAAATGGCAGACAGAGACTTCTATGTCACTGGAGAGTCATATGCGGGACACTACGTCCCTGCTGTGAGCAATCGCCTGTTTCTGGAAATGAACAAGCCTGATGTGGAAAAGAAGATCAACCTCAAGGGCTTTGCAATTGGCAACGGGTTGACAGACCCTGGCATCCAATATGGAGCATACAGTGACTTTGCCCTGATCAATAACCTCATTTCCCCTGCTGCTGCCAAATGGATAAAAGCGGTGAGTGATTGTTGCTTGTCTGCCTTCCAGCAATCTTTACACAGTGTGCTTGGATGCATTGCTTGTTGTAGCAGCATGCCACAACATGTCATTGAGGTGCAGAATCAGCCTGATGTGTAGAGAGTCATAACAGTGTACCTGAAACAGACAACATGCCAAGTTTACCACAACACTGCCAGGTGCTTTTGTGAGGCAGCATACATGTTGTGCTAGCTGACTGCTTGTGGTGTCATGCAGACGTTCCCTCTCTGCAGGATTGGGATTCAGCTGTGCAACAGCTGGGATGTAAGTCTGGTGTGCCAGCTGTCCCTGCAGTACTGCCAAACAACCCAGTTTGCGCCTATCATGGCCGTCAACCCCAACATGAATGTGTACGACATCCGCAAGGAGTGTGAGGGACCTCTGTGTTACGATTTCTCTCTGTTGGAGAAGTACATCAACCAGGACAGTGTGAGGCAGAAGTTGGGAGTTGGCGACCGCAAGTGAGCGCCTCATTTCATGCATTTTTTCACCAGAATTACACCTTGTGTGTGCAACTGCCACCTGTCGTGCTACCTATCTCGTAGGAGACTTCGCCAATCTCTCACACAGGTGCCACATGCATTGTTTGATAGTTGCAATGCATAGGCCTAATTGAGCAATGTACAAAATGCACTGCGTGGCATGCCACACATGGATTGTGATCATATGTTGTTGGGCAGCGTAGCTGCCATGAAGCCTTGGATTCAGGACTTGCATAAGATGCTGTGGCCTGCTTACAGCAAGCATATATAACCATCAGGCGCATGTGTATATTGATCAGGCCAGATGTCATGCAGTGCGTTCAGACTGTCTTCTGAATGGCTGATGCCTGGGAGGAGTGCAGCAGACAGACAAGAAAAAGAAAATAGAAAGACAAGAAGCAAAGAAAAGAAAGAGAAGAAAAGATGTTTGACATGACTGCAGGTGGGAAGAGTGCAGCACATCAGTCTACTTTGACATGCTCGGTGACTGGATGAAGAAGTTTGATCCTCCCATCCCCGCAATGCTGCAAGCAGGCGTGCGTGTCATGATCTATGCTGGTGCTGAGGACTTCATCTGCAATTGGGTGGGCAACCAACGGTGGGTGGACTCTCTGCCCTGGTATGGTAAGGGCCAATGGGCTGCAACCACTGAGCAGGAGTGGATGGTCGATGGGGAGTCTGCTGGCACTGCCAAGGCCGTTGGGCCTCTCAGTTTTGTGAAGGTCGATGCTGCAGGCCACATGGTAAGAACACTTGCTGCTGCAGATTTTTGTTTCTGAACAAGGTTGCTCTCCTAATTGAGTGTCAGAACCTAGTCAGTACAACACCCCGTCTCTTGGTGTTGTATTGACTTGCCTGCATGGGTATCCTCAACCCTTGGAGTCTTCTGCTTGTCAATTTCAATGAAGGGTTCAGGCTCTCTTGTAGGGTCTCCAGACAAACATGCAGCTTGCCCAAAATGTGCAGGGGAGCGTGTCTGCTGTTCCTTTAATTCACTCTGCTGGACCGTATGTGTGTGACCTAGCCAAATGGCAGACGCATCTCACATTATATCTTGCAATTGCAACAATATGCAGATATTTTTTCCACTTGCTCAGGTGCCAATCAGTTTCCATGTGTCTGGTGTCAGATCCAGTTTCTGCGTGCACAGATGCTGCAACAAGTCGTTCTTGTTTGTCCAGGTTCCGATGGATGTTCCTAGGCATGCTCTGGACATGATCACCAAGTTCACGAGGAACCAATCGCTGGTCGAAACCAATGATGTCACAATTCGCACTACAACGAATGTTGCAGCCAAGAGCTTGGGTCGCAAGTATGGAACTGCAGCTGAGGCTTGATAGGCTGTTGACTTGCTGTTGTTTGGCACAGACAGTGTCACCTGTATCAGATGTGCCTTTTCTGCTTTAGTTGTCTGAACGTGCTTATTCACAGTTGCTGAAGTCGTCTTTCAGAACAAATAGCATTCAGAAGGCATTTTCTGAACACTTCTTTTGGAGCAGAATCTGATGGCAACATGAGAATCTGCTTGAGTCACATGAAAATTTCCCACTCAAAAGGACCCTCCGTGCTGCTGCTAAGATGCGTTGCGTGTAAGCTGTACCGATGGTCATTTCAAGGTACACAACAAGAAGTCACTTTTATTGCACAATGTCAGAAACCACTGCACGTTTCCCACTCATGTTCAGACACTGACAGCAGCTTGGGACAGTCGGAACAGTACAGTTGTAAGTTGACACAGCAGAAATATGAGAAGATGCAAGCAGATATGGGCTATAAGCTGCATAGCCATCATGGGCACACTCAGAACAGCTGCAAAGCAGCACAGAACATTGCAGAAATTGACAAAATGAGGATGGCTGAATTGCAGCAGACCAGAAAATGCGTATGAAGAACCAAAAGTGTCAGACAAGACAAAACATCGGCAGAACAGCCAGAACAAATCAACACAACCTGTTTAAGGTGGGCATTCCAACAGAACTTGTTGGGTCAGAAGCAGATATCAGTATGTCTCAGATGCTTTCAGCACTTTCCATTCCTCCTGCTCTTCGCCGTGAACAATTCCATCATCAACGAAAAGGAGTTGGTACTGCTGCGACCTCAGGTTGTGTATCCCTTGCTTCATCAGCTTCTGCACAAACAGGTCAGGACCTTGATGACTTTGCTTTAAAGACAGACTCCAACAATCGCAAATGGCTGTATCATGCAAACAAATGCCTCAGCCACAATGCGGTCTGCATGTCTCTAACAAACAGTCTGTGCAAATGCATCTTCCCAAACACCATAGCAACATGTTGCAGAGCATGCAAGCTGAAGACCAAGCTGGTCATACAGCATAAAAGCGTTGCAACAGTGGGTCTGTCGCCCCAACATAAGAGGTAAGAAGAGTGTGTTGTATCTGACAAGGGCCAGACCTGCCAGCCCTGTCCACTGCTAAGTGCCGAAGCAATGTTGTTGGTCTTGAAAGAGGGGTCCAGCAGCAGCAGATGGTACTGGAAGCCGTCATCACTACACCCCTCCTTCAGGCCTGGCTTAGACTTGTTCTTGCCTTGCTCTGCGGGCCTGAAGCGCTCGATGCCAATGATGGTGCGTGAGTGACCTTCATGCTGGAAGTACAGCGGCGGCTTGCCTGCAGGAAGCATATGCTGCAGTGAGCGCTGCGCAGCACCAGTCATAACCCTGACCCACGAGTCACCCCTACCAATGCTGCAGGCAGTTTGGTCTTGCCTTGTGAATCCAGTTCGACGCCGCATGCAAATGCCTGCAATTTTTGCATGGTGGCCAGCAGACCAGGAGGCAATAGCATGCAGGGTTCAGTAAAACCTGACTCTCTGCACTGCAGCAATTTGTGACGTTTCTGAGTTGAGCTGAGAGTCAGGGCGCACTGGGTTGTGTGGACCAAGGCCGCAATGGGCCAGACCCTGCTGTGAATAAGCACAGCACATCTCAACATCTGTGACTGCTAGCAAGTAGATTCCAAGTGGCAAATCACTTGCCAATTTTGAAAAAACACCGTTATCTGGCCACTACTTGGTGCTGTACTGAGCTTCGAGCTGCATGCTTGCTGTGGACACAGCATGCTGCAACATCATGCATGACAGCCCGTGGCACAAGCACACCATGCTGGTCTGCTGTGTCAGTGAGTATCATCCAGACCGACCAACCTGATCTGGTGACAGCAGCTGAGCTGTTTGAGTCAGAGGCCTCATAGTCAGCCCCTGACTTGCCAACGGTTTGCTGATTGCCAGTCTTTTGGTGCTTGGAGGAGCGCTGTTCCTGATGCTGCCAGTGACTTGCACCTCTGGTCTGCTTGCTAGGCTGTGCATGCACAGCCCCGGCTTTTGTCGACTGGTCATCCTCGGGCGATTCAGTCGTGCCTTCATACAGGTTTGTGACCACAAAGTAGCTCCAGACCCACTCCATCAGACGCAAGTGGGGTAACATGTTCTGTTGGTTCTTGTCCGCTTCTGTCGGGTTGACAGTCACTCCAGCCTTGTTATGAGACGCTGTCAGAGAAGAAGCAATATCAGAATGCGTTGTTGACAAAGCTTGTTGCGGGTTGTCACAACAGCATGGGCAGACAGCAACTCTATGCAAGTTCACAGGTTATGGAACAAGCAAACAATGTTGGCTAACACCATTAGGCTGAAACACGGAGGCAAGGCGGGCACGAGCAAGATTTAGTCCCAAAGGTTTGTTGAGCTGGACATGGTGAGGAAAAGGTGGTGAGCGGTTTTGCACCTTGTTCATTCTGGACAAGCCTGAAAGGTGCCACATTGGCAGCCCCAGGCAAGTTGTAACACGCTTCACACAGGTCATAGTTGTTGACCACTTGACTGTTGTACCGCGGCCCCACAATTGGGCACTGCTCACAGTTGTCACAAGCTACACCCATGTGCATCTGCTCGCCAGTGTCATTCTCTTGAATGTTAGGATTCTTCAGTCCGCCTGAACAGAGGAAGTCAGATGCTGAGCTGAGAAGCGCTTGCAATCTGGCTCAACCAGTTCAGCTGCATCACAAAGTCAAGCAACTCACAACACCAGAGCAACACCTGACACACACAAATAGGCACAGTACTCAGCAGCAGACCTTACAGTAGGACCTATAGATGATTTTCTGAATCTACAGATGTTTGGGGCTTCACGCATGAAAGTCAGCACTTAAAGCAAGCAAAAGTTGTGGACTGACACATGAACACTGCTGGGCTTTTGATGCCAGCCCTGAAAAGGGTAGTACGGCATACCAGTGAAGTCAATGATCTGAGCTTTCAGGCCAAAAAACCTCAGCAATGCAGCACACTCTGTGGTGCCAATCCACTGATGTGAGCCTTGCATGACATTGCCTAACATATCACCACCAGCTGTGTCAAACCCTGCCTTCCAGGCGCACTCAAGCCAGGCTTGCAGCGATAGAAGATCAGGCACAAAGCCACATCCCTTGAACATCGCAGCTTCCATCTCCTGGAGTATTGCAAAGCAAAAGGTGAAGCTCTGGTAAAAATGGAGGGCCCCGGCCCTCTGTGTCGTATATGTGGAGTCATGAGTGGTTTGTGGCGTCATAGATAGCCAAGCAGGTATTGCATGACAGAGTGCACGCTGCAGCACCACATTGCAGGAGCAGTCTAGAGCCAGGGAAGATTTGTATCAGACCTTGTCATGACGCAGCAAATGTGAGCAGACCATCTGTATGTTGCGCCAACCGCAACCCCAACCAGAATCACTCTTTTCAGTCTGAAAATGATCAACATCACCTGGACAGAATTGCCACGCAGCCTGTCTACCGCGTTATCGAAATGCTGCACTGGAGAACGCAACCATTCTGCTGATCAGTATAGTCCACAAAGATTACAGAGGTAGCAATGATTGTGTCTTCGTGCATGGCATGTGGACACAGTACGCAGCATGTGATTGCAGTAAACACCAACATTTAGGTCGCATGCCCTGGGCGCTGACTCACTAGCAAGCCCAAGCACACGGGCTTACCTGCTACAGCTGCTTGATACGAAGGAAGCTGCTGTGAGGCCAAGCAGCGTACGAGGGAGCCTATGATTGTACCGCTGACAGCTTGGAAGCGAGCTCTGGTTTGATGGCTATGTATGTCGCTGATATCCTGATCCAACCGTTGCCTGCAAGTGCGTCTCCAAACCTCAGCCCAATCCTCAACTCACCAACACAATAGTCATTCACACGCCTTGAACATCGGACAACCTCTTAGCCCCAAGGTCCCGCACGCTCTCCATCCGTGCGCAACACTTGGACAAACCCGCAGAAGCGTTGGCCAGACCAGTCTGTGTCAAGTCCTCGACAGCCCCAGAAGCAGAAGCAGCGGCGAAGTTTTACAATTCTGGCATGTCAGTCAGGATATCAGCCGTCGCTGTCCAAGTGCCGAAGTTGATTTGCCTGCCAAGATGGGCAGCAAGAACAGGGGCAGGGCAGCGCCCTGCATTACATCATTCAAAGCATTGATCCACCTACATTTATCTTCCTCAATGAAATGCATGCTCTGAGCTGCCAGTGCTCAATCACAATCCTCAGAGGAGGAATAACAGATGCAATGTCTGCTGGCACACGGCTGCAGGTGTATATCTGGCTTTCGGTACAGTCACAACGGGAAGCCTGGGCTTCAGAGTGTGTACCTGTACGGCTTATAAGCGTGTCAAAAACTTGACATTTGTCGACAAGGCCTCCACAGCCAGCGACAAGAAGTGCTTGGCATAGACGAACAGCAAAGATTTCCGGTGTCCATTTGGACAGTACGTAGAGGTGCTTCTGTCTTAGATTCTCAATCACTTGTAATGGCATAGTGTGTGAAAATGTGTGTGAAAATCATGCCATGGCCTCTGTCTGGAGAATCATGTCACGGCCTCTCTGAGAAACTCCCAGCTTGAGACCATCGAAAGATCGGTACAGTGTTGCAACCATCAGTGGATTAGTGGGTATGAGTCAACAGTGTAGCTGCATCGATAGATGCTCGCGAGGCAGTTCCAGTTCTCGTGAGCTACGATTTTATAACTCTGGGCGGCAAGTCTGGCCATGCAGCTCGCGTACAAACTCAACGTCGTAGGGTACCTGAACGCCAAGATCAACCAAGATCAGAAAAGCATATAAAAGAAGTGGCTGTGCGTTGTGTGAACGCGCGTTAAAGTGTGATCATAGCGTGTAACTGCATGTATGGACTTCAGCGAAACATACAGATTTTCGGGACCTGTGCCAGTCTGTTCCCCAAATGGAAAATATATAGCAGCAGCAACGGAGTACAGATTGGTAGTACGAGACGCTTTGACAACACAAGTTGTCCAAATATACTCCTGCATAGACAAGATCTCTGACGTTCAATGGTGTCCAAATTCAACTTACATCATGTGTGGTCTGGTCAAAAGGGCAATTGTGCAAGTGTGGTCAGTTGTTGAGCCTGATTGGACATGCAAGATTGATGAGGGCCTTGCTGGAGCTGAGGCTGTGCAATGGAGTCCAGATGGTCTGCACATCCTTGTCACAGCAGACTTTCAGATCAGGTGCATGCTGCCAAGCAGATGTCTCAAAAGAAACATCTACACCATCTCGGACATTTAATTGTGCCTGCAGAATCACCATATGGTCATTGGCATCGAAGTCCTTTGTATACATTTCTGGGCCAAAGCATGCCACCAGGGGTATCAAGTTCAGTCCAGACGGCAAGTACATGGCAGTTGCTGAGGTGCTGATTGCTCTGGCAGACTCGCTACTTGTGCTCAAGGCAGATTCTTCCACCTGCTGTTCTGTTTTGCCAACTCCCCTGTGTTGTAGAGAAAGGAGTGCAAAGACATAATCAGCATGTACACCTGCAGCAGCTGGTCATTGGTCCACCAATTTCCTATTAGCACTTCTGATCTAGAAGACCTTGCTTGGTCATCAGACTGCGCTTGCTTGGTGGCGTGGGACACTTGCCTAACATACAAGCTTGTGGTGTGCACTCCACAAGGAGAAATACTGACTGTGTACTCCGCTTATCCAAATGCTCTGGGGATCAAGTCAGTGGAGTGGTCTCCATCTGGACAGATGCTTGCTGTCGGAAGCTTTGATCAGGCAGGCTTACCTGTTACTCACCTGTTCTCCTGTATGCAAGCATCACCAAACACCAATTAACAAGTTCTTACCTTGCAAGCATGACAAAGTACTGATGATTGGTCTGGTGCAATTTCTGTCAGTCTGCAGGAAGCGCGGATTTTGAATCATGCCACATGGAGCCCTCTTGCAGTGCTGGGTCATCCAGGGAGTATCACCAGCCCTGAAGATGCAGTTGTTTATAAAGAGATTGCAGATGTTAGCAATGCAGCCTCTCAGGTGCCCACCAAAGCAGCAAAGTCACACTATATTGTGTGTCAGCTGCCCGTCAAGGTCACACAGCAGAAAGTGCCCCTGGACAAGCCTAATGTCAGGCTAGGTGTAGGTGAGCTTTTGTAAAGCACTGACTCAAATCATAAGCCCCTGTCTATCCGATGCTAGTCTGCATGCAGCTTTTCTACAGCAGATGTATGGTTGCAGCAATACGCACGGAGTCTGTAGGGTATGCAATCATGTCAGCCAGGTGTGCTTTGGCAATGCATGACGTGGGGTGCTTTGGCATGCAGGCAAGGTATGCTGGAGCAAAGACGGTCATTATTTGGTGTCCATCAACGAGAATATGGCTACAACAGTGTGGATATGGGATATGCAGAAGCTTCAGCTGGCTGCAGTACTGCTGCAGACTAGCAAAGTCACAGATGTGTCATGGGATCCCCAACAATCCAGATTGTTGATTTGTACTGGCAGTTCAATCATCTATTTGTGGTCCCCAGATGGTGCATCGTGTGTCCATGTACCATTATCAGGATTTGAAGCATGCTCAGCAGTGTGGGGTCCTGATGGTCGCAAGCTTGTTCTGTCTGATAGAGATGCTTACTGTTGTGCTTATCTGGAGCAAAGCAAGTGAAGCTTGAAGCTGAAAAACAGGGCAATCAACAGATCCAGTTTCGAGCAGTAAAACATACATTGTACAAAGGTATAAAATAAAGTTTGAACAAGAGCAAAACACAGAACTTCGACACACAGACATACAGTGAAGCTATACAAAGTCATAGTTGGTGGTTGCAGCTGCTTTCAAGGCAACAATCTTTGCCATGGGGTCCTCATCCCTGGCCTTCTTCATCCGGTACGCTTCCATTTCCTCCTCAGTTGGCATCTCACCATCTGTCTGCAAGGAGTTGTACTTCCGCTTGCGGTCATCTACTTCAATTTGCCTCTTATCCCGCTCATCAAGCTTCCTGAGGGCTTCCTCTAGCCTTTGCTTGTCCAGCTCCACATCCTCGCCCACATCTGTCCCCCAAACCCCATTGGTTGGTCGACGACCCTACAAGGATGCAAATGCAGAGTATCAGTCAGGCTCACCCAGCCCATGACAGTACATCACCAATAGCTGAACATTGTGAAGTGATGCAATGAGGTTATGTTGCTGAAAGCCGGCTCAATCTGCAATCATTCACATGGTGAGGGACAAACATTTGCAAGATCGTGTGCTAACAACAGGGCAGGCCAATAGATACCATGCTGGGAGACTTCAATGCATCAACAGTAATGCAACACAGCTGCAGAAATGTGGCACATGCAGTACTGCAAACAGAAACGTTGCACACACCTCAAGGTTGCCACCATTCTCTTCCCTAGCCTTATCCTCCTCAGCTTTGCGTTTTATGTTCAGCTGCATCTGGTCTGCCTGGGCTTCTGCAGCTACAAGACCAGCTTCCCCTGTACAGTAACTGTTCTTGATGGTCTGGTGACAGCAGGCATAACCCCACTGACCCCCCTCCCACCAGGAGCCCCACACGCTGGTGTGATTGTTTGGATGTACATCTTCCTCATATCGCGAGTGAGCCTTGATGTCTTGCCCTTTGACTACACGACCAGCTGCGTCGTATTCTACATAGCGCTCGGTCTGTCCCAGCAGCATACCATCCTCTGGTGCCTTCTCTGCTGCATCTCCGTACTGCTGCATGATGGTGTCTTTGTTCTTCAACTGCATCACCATACAAGCAGGTTGACTTTGCGAGTAGGCCTCAGCTGCATTGCCAGTCTTACAAATTGCTGAAGGTGCGCAGGCTGTCAGCAAAGAAAGAGACAGCATCAGTTGGAATGCCACACTCGAGGCGCAGGTGCTGATGGCTACACAGCAGAAGGCTGGACATCACCACTCACATGACAGAGGCTTCAAGCAAGAATAGGTTCTGCACAAAGCCAATACTGGTCCTGTGCAAATGGTACACAGTGGCTTGCTTGGGCAGCCATACGGGCAGACATCCCAGGCTGCACATGCTTGCAGGCATAGCTGCATGTGCTGCCAACCAGTGAACAGGTAGGTAGACCATTTGACCATGTACTGATGCTGCCTGCAGACAGTGACCACATTGCTCACAAGCACATATGCTGACCTGTAGCTTGTCCTTCTTGGTCTTGAAGTGTTGATGCAGGATTTCTGCTTGGGAAGGCGCTGCTTGCATGTGCAGCGATGCTCCATGGTCATACGCTGCCAGCTGGTGCAAACGCTCAGCCTCCCACGCATGGTAGTCTCCACTCTTGCGCACAAAGTTGTCACCGGCAAAGGCCTTCTTGGCTTTGTGTGGTTGTGGGTCTTCACGCATACTGCGGGACTTGGGGTCATAATGGGCTGAGTTGGGGTCAAGATTCAGCAAGTACTTGGCTGTGTCTTCCCTGATACGCAGATTTCGTACTGAACCAGTTGCACCTCCACCAGTTGTACGCACACGCTTCTCTACCTTACCATAGCCTGCAGCAACCAAGAATGCAGTCTTGTAGCTTCCTCCCAAGCTGACAACTGTGAATCAGCATGGAGTTCCACCATGTCACAGATTGGTCATTGCAAGTAATTTTGAGGAGTGGCACGTCACCCACCTGTGGCTACTTGACAGCCCTGAGCAATGCTAATACGCAACCTTGCTAATACGCAACGCAAACAAGCCGATCGAAATTCACAGGCCGCTAGTACAGCAACCAATGTAGTGAAAGCAGTGCAAGAATCTGCAGGATGTCCATTAGTAGACTGCAAATGCTGTGCTGTTTTGTCAACCTCATGCATCACATCCAATTGCCCTTGGTTGTGAGTAGTGCATTGTCATGATTTGATCTGGATTGCAATCTAAAAGGCTACAGTGTTTCAGCAGCATTGAGTTGGCTGCACCCAAAGAGCAGATTAACAATCCAAAGAAAACCAAACGACTCAGCATCTGCTTACCAGCTTCTTCTGTCTCAGTAATCTTATCCTCATCATCTTGGTCGCTGTCACTGTCACTGCTGGCAGCAGCAACGCCATCAGCAGCAGCTGCGCCGTCAGGAGCAGCAGCACCGTCCTTCTTGGCAAAGCGGCGCTCCAGCTCAGCTGCTTTCTTCAAGCCTTGCTTCTGCTGCTCTACCTTCTCGTACCTGAGCATACCAGGAGAACAGTATGACACATAGGACTCAAAGCTGCCAAAGCAGGCACCGATCTTACAGACTGGTGATCTGCATGGATGAAAGGATGCTGGTAGCCGCGCAGGTGTGCACATCGGCCACCATACTCCAAAGTTGTGTTCAAGCCATGGTCAGTCATGATGATGATCAATTGCAGAAATGACAATTTGGGCCAGCTGTAGCTGCAGCTGAGTAGCGTCCTGACAAGCATCAACTGTGACAATCAAGCAACCTGTGCAGCAGTCATGCACTTCTGAGTATTGCTAATGGCACTGAGTCATAGGTATGGGCTGTGCTGCACCATTGGGGCTGCTGGCCTCAGGCTTCCTCTACTTAGCAGATGCACGTACATGGTAGTGGTTTTCATGCACCAGGTACATGTATTCTGAGGTGATGACATTGTCCAGATTAGGTTCATAATGGAGCAGCTGCCAATTGGCATATGTGAATGCACATGACAGAGGCATTTGACTGTCAGGCAAGCAATAGGTCTTGTCTGGCTCAAGTCTGTACAATCTGCATCAGGGCCACAATATATGTAGAGGTGTCCCGTGTTGGCTTACATGTCAATGATTTTAGTGTAGCTCTCTGGATCGTATCCGTTCCATCTGTCCCTCTTGGTGTCAAAGTCACCAAAATCAATGTCCTCCACTTTCTCATCGGCAGCAATGTGCTTGCTGGTCCATTTGGCTCCCTTGTTGCGTGGTCGCTCCATGCAGTCCTTGGTCTTGTGTGACATAGCTCCACAACTGCGGACATACCTCAAAGCTCAGCAAACACAGCTCAGCATGCTCAGAATGGAAGCGCATGCATAAAACCTGTGTTCCTGATGCAAGTGCTGACAAGCAAGACAGAGTCTGGCCGTGTTGCACATCTTACATGATGCAAAGGACTGGTAATCAAGATGCACGACGCACTTTGCATGATGCTGTGACATTGCAGAAGCTACGCCAATGGCTGTCATGGCAGCCACTGTGTCGCCAAGACTTACTTTTCGCATGCACCCTTTCTAAACTTGGTAGCCTGAAAGACTTTGACACCTCTGTCATAGTAATCCTTCTCCGACCCTTTGCTTCCGGCCTTCCAGTTCTTTTGATGCTTCAGAGAAGGCCTTGTGTCGTTCAAGTACCAGGGAGCACTGGACATATACTGTGGGATATGTGGGTTGATCTCCTTGCCTTCCTCATCGACCTCGGCTGGAGCTATGCCGGCTTTTCGTGCCTCCTCAAGCTCCTTCTGCCGTCTGTAGTCCTCATGGTTCTTGAACAGTGTGTTCGCGGACGCCATAGCGTGACCTTGCACACGGCAACAGCAGCGACCACTTATCAAGAATAACTGACAGGCACACCACTGTGTCGGCGGCTCTCTAGCCTGAGCAGTGCAGCTTGCAGTGTCTGCGGCGATACGTGGCAATATGAGCACCCGGGTGCAACTGTACCAAAGTCTCGATCCAACTATGCTGCACGGCTGCGTGCGTGTGTCTGAGTCCACGCGATGCGTCTTTGCACGATAGGTTGAAGGTCTGGTCAATAGAAGCCGAGCTTGAGAGACTTTGCATCCCTATGTCGGGACCTATGCTGTGAGCAAGCTACTGCGTGTGTCGTCAGTTGCGCGATAATGAGTCGAGAATGGCAATTGAATGTAGCACTTGCCTCGCTTGGTCCTGGAAGTGGCCTCTCGGCATGTTGTAGTTGACTCTGACGAAGGCTAAGCCTTTGCGGCCACCCAAGCAAGCCTCGTGACCATCTCACGCTTGGGATCCATGGCCACTTATGGGGGCATAGAGGTCTCCGAAGCCCGGCTGCTGCCAGATACTGGCAGCCAGCTAATTAGCTTCAACCTTGTGGCCTTGCAGTCGATGATGCAAGCAGTGGCACGAGAAGTAGCTGAACGGGTAAGTTGCAATTGGGCGCATCACACAGCCATATAAGCCATTAACACAAAATGCAGTCACAAGTCTTGCCTGGATGCAGATATGTGTGGAGGGCCCTACAGGCATCAAGCTCCGTGAATGTGCTGACAAAGTCATTGGCCTCAAGCAGGAGATGACTGTTCTGAAGCAGAATGTGAAGTCTCAGGCCAACACACAAGATAGCTTGCGAGCTGTAGTATCTGCCCTGGACAAGCAGGTGCAAGTGCTGCCCTCCACATTAGCCAAGCAACTTGCACAGCCTGCAGAGCACCATGCTGAGCAACAGGAGTCACTGCCAAAGTCAAAGTCAGAGGCAAGAGAACTGCTCCAGAAACGGCAGACTCAGGGACCTGATGTTACTGAGAAGCAGCTGGCACAGTGGTCTGAGGTTCTTGATGAACAGCCGGAGGCAGAGTCAGTGCTTGCTGCTCGTGCAGCTTTCATGAGTCAGCAGCAGCAGCAGCAAAGCGTGCCTCTGTCAAGGCAGCTGATAGAGGAGCCGCAGAAGCAGCTGGCCTCAGCCAACCCCACCCCTGTGGGGCTCAGCCCCAATCTGGCCGAGATGCAAAAGGCCGCAGGCCCCACAGCAACACCCGAGCCAGGTGTTCAATCGGTCACTGTAGCGCAGGTATGACAAATAGAGCACTTATCTGTATGCTTCACAACAAGTTGCCTGCTAACAACAGCAATCTCAAGCTCTCGATCTCTGCTCCTCTATCACTGCTGCATTACATGTCAAGTGCAGTGCAATGGTGCTGCATGCACGGCAGCTATGCACTTTGCTTGTGAGCGGGATCAATCTTGTTTGGAGCATGAGCCATACAGCCTGGCATGCTTCATGTAATGAAACAAACAGCTACTCTGGTATTTATGCTGCCAGCCCATGACTTGCAACTTCAGACTTTTTACAGGCGAAGCACATGCTTTGGTATCAGGTACCCCAAAGCCCTCGTGTGGGACAGTCTTGACCTTTACCTGTTCCTGCCAAGCTGATGCTTTTTGGTGCTCATGACGCGCAAATTTATGCAGTTTGACAGCACTGCACTGGAAGGCAGCATCTCAGATGTCAAGGTCACCACTTTGGAGCTGAAGGCAGAACTGGGCAAAAGCAATCAGAAGCTTGTGGCCCTAACTCAGCGCATGGAAACCCTAGAACGGCGGCCACAGCGCACCCTGACAAAGAACCACAGCATGGCTCCAGCCCACATGACCCCCTCTGCTAGCATAGCACGGGCCCCTAGCACAGCCCCCAACCCTGCTATGGGCTCTAGCTCTAGCAATGCTGCAGGGCTGCTGGCTGCTGCCACAGCTGAGGCTAGCACCACAGCTGCAGAGGCTGATGCAGCTGTGGCTCCATCTCAAGCCGAGGCAAATGTCCCACTTGCCAGCAGCAGCGGTCCAGGTCCAAGTGTCAACTTTGCTGCTGACACGGTGTCTGTGCGACCGTCACCTGCCAGCACCCCTGTGGCTGACGATGCATCAGTATCAGGTATGCTGCAAGGCTGTTTGTGCACTTTTGCTTGTTACTTGCTGGTTGACATGCAGCCATCTCTCAACAATCTTTGCATCTGTTGCTCCTTTTCATGCTTGCATTGCACTGGAAGTTTACGATGTGTTCTGAGATGCTTTGCGTAAGCAAAACGTGCATGAGGTGGATGCCAATGATCCAAGGTGCCCCTGTTGATGATGCATCTGCTCTCTCCATTGTTGCTGTACTAGTTCAGCTCTCAGCAATTGATGCCAATGGAATGCTGACAATGATGCACACTTCCACCATGAACTTGCTCACAACAGCTGCTGCTACCTGACTTGGTCGTACTCCACGTCATTCATTTGCTAAGTTCATCGTCAAGTATGGTGTTGAGTCTGTCTGTGTGGTTGCGCAGCTCCGCTTGGTACAGCAGCCACTGCTGCTGCAAGGCCCAGCCCAGTGCCAGCTGGCAGCAAGGCTGAGGAGCAGGCGTCAGGGGAAGACAAGGAGAATGATGCAGCAGCTGTGACAGCTGTCATCTGGAAGGAGCTGGCAGAGATGAGTGCAGCTCAAGCCAAGCTCAAGGTGAGTTGAGTTGAGTTGAGTCGATTAAGTTGACTGTGTGTGCCTCCAGCAGCGTTGACAGACTTGCATGTAGCGCATACTTATATGCCCACCAGGAATTGGGATGTTTGGGCTGTCAAGACATGATTGGAGGAACAGTTTTGAGACTATGCTGTGTTGTGTGTTTGACTGTGTGCCTCCAGCAGCGTTGACAGACTTGCATGTAGCGCATGCTTACACGCCCAGCAGAAATTAGGGTGTCTGGGCTGTCAAGACATGATTGGAAGAACAGGATGAGATCATGCTGTGTTGTGTGTTTGAGTGTGCGCCTCCATCGGCTTGAGCAATGAGAGACTTGATGTTGCACATGCACACATGCTCAGCAGGGGAGAACGTGTTTTGGCTGTCAAGGCATGATTGGAAGAACAGCTTTGAGACTGTCCTGAGATTTGTGTCTGTGAGGGTTGTGTGCACACCAAAGTCATACTTGGTCATGGTGCTGCATGTACAAGTGCCTGGTGGTCAGACATTGGAGTATCACAGAACAAACGTCACAAACATTATACCTCTATCCTCAATGGTTGGTTTCCTGCGGCCTCCAGTTGTCCTTCTGATGGGCTCAAGTAGGCCAGCGCAGAAATTGCAACAATGTATACATGCTACTTGCAACCAGGCAGAATCCCGTTGTAGTCACAGTGACTCACATCTTGACTCATCGCAGGCTGCTGTCGGGGCAGGGGTAGAAGATGTACGGGAAGTGAGGCAGAGGCTGGTGGCCATTGAGGCCGGCATAGTGAAGTCACAACGCCAGGAGGACAAGCGAGGGGTGGACTTGCTCCACAGGCTGTCAGAGTCAGAGGTCAGTGCAGCCACTTGGTTGAATTTTTGATTTAATCTTGATGGGCTTATTGTACAAGGCTACCCCGATGGTTGCCAGCATAGATTACAAATCCTGCTGGGGCTAAGGCCCTACCCCATGAGGGGGCATCGGCTCTCACTTGGTTCTATGCACACATCCCACTGCTTGTGTTGCTGCTTGGGCTTAGGCTTCAGAGACACCAGCTGTGTTACATGCTTTGAGCTTGTGCAGAGAGCGCTTTCTGCAGGCTTGCCTGCTGAGTTACGCAAAGCTGCCAAATAGCATTGCTGTCATCATTGGTGTTATCAACACTGCTGGGCCATGGCTGGAATCCATGGCTGAGCTGTGAAATCTGTGAGCTGTGCTGACCCAAAATGAACTGGGATGGCAGCTGATTACGGGCGTTCCTGTTCATGAAAGCATGATTGCAGACTGTGGTCCGTTCAGGATGCCTTTGACTAAGTAGACAGGCCTGCAAAACTCTGGTTGATCCCAGCAACTGCTTCTCAACCCCAGGATCACCCCCTGCACCCTGAATACCCTCTGCACCCTAGCATAGTGGCCCTTGTCACTTGACTGTCAGAGAGTGTGTGTGTGACAGGGCAAGTTGAGTGGGCTTGCATCAGATCTACCCCCTGCACCCTGAACAACCCCTGCACCCTAGCATAGTGGCCCTTGTCGCTTGACTGTCACAGAGTGTGTGTGACAGGGCAAGGTGAGTGGGTTTGCATCAGATCTACCCTGCACCCTGGATAACCCCTGCACCCCAAATACATTGTCCCTTGTCACTTGACTGTCCGAGGGTGTGTGTGAGACAGGGCAAGGGACTGGGTTTGCATCAGATCTACCCTGCATCCTGAATACCCTCTGCACCCTAGCATAGTGGCCCTTGGCGCTTGACTGTCACAGAATGTGTGTGTGACAGAGCAAGGTGAGTGGGCTTGCATCAGAGCTGGAGGCGACCAACCAGAAGACAGAGACCCGGTGCAACGGCATCAGGAAGGAGGTGAGCAAGGCCATGTCAGAGCAGAGGCAGCAGCTTGTTGCCCAGTCAGAGGCCATGGCTAAGAAGATGGACGGCATTGCTGCTAAGGTATCCTTCCTGCTTCTGCCTTCTGTCTGTCGCCTCGTCCGACTTGCTACTCTGAGGAGGCCCAGCAGCAGGATCAGCACAGCTGCTTCACTGTTGGCACAAAAGTGTGGAGCCACTGCTTTGAGGACCAGCAGCAGGCTCAGCTCAGCCCCTTTATTGTTGCGCTTCATCCCCGGCTGATAGGCGCTTTCAGGTTAAGCAGCTTCTGCAATGCTCTGTCAGCCGGGTTCAGCTGGGATCACAAGCATCATGGAGATATGAGACATGCACAGATGAGCCCTTTTGGACAATCAGACAGAGGCACAGACAAGTGGACAGAGGCACAGAGGCACAGACAAGTGGACAGAATCACAGACAAGTAAACAACCAGACAGAGAGACAAAGGCACAGACAGATATGACCATTGTGCACAAGCTTCTTGCTGTCATACAGGCCAACAGAGCATCACAGCAGCTGCCCAGTCTGCACAGCCGGCCCCCACAACGCTGTGGGGCCTGGGCTGCTGCTGGTCCTTGAAGCAGCGAGTCACGAGTCTTGCTGGTCCTGGAAGCAGCGATTGAGCAACACTTTGGTGTTGTGATGCAGGCTGACAGGGCAACACAGGAGTTGCCCAGCCTGGTGGTCCTCAAAGCAGCAAGTCGCGAGTCTTGAGCAACACTTTGGTGTTGTGATGCAGGCTGACAGGGCAACACAGGAGTTGCCCAGTCTGGTGGCTCCTATCAGCCGGGGCCTGAATGCAGCAGTGGAGAGGCTGAGCCTGCTGGAGCACACTGCCCTCAAACCCGGGGACGCCATCCAGCCCAATGACCTTGACAAAATCCTTGCCAGGTGTGCGGGCCTCTTCCTTTACGTCAGCATCATCACCAGCAATGTCACTGCAGGAGTTTACCTGCCTTGATAGTAATAATAATTTACAGGCGTTCCAACTAATCGTTCTTGCCAGGTATCTACCCGTACCTGCCTTGGGCTGTGTCATCTGCTCTGGTAAATACAGATGCAATCGACAGTTGTCATTGAGATGTGGGATTGAGGGTGGCAACAGTCAACAAACACGCATCTGTGTGTTGATTGTTATGGCTCTGGGAACCACACTGAGGCGCATCAATTGTCTTGCTGCTGACTGAAAGTGTATACCCAGTGTGACACCATTGCACACTTTGACACCATCCGCAGAGTTTGTTTGCTGGCTCTTTGACACTCCAGGTACAGCATGCTGACTGCTCACATGAGCAGTGCAGAGATGATGGCAAACAGGCAGATGTGCTTTGCTCAGTGTGATGCGTCTTATGTCAACAAGGAAGGCATGCACTGAATGCATTGTTTATGTACAGACACGCATTCAAAGGTGTGCTGCATGCTGTGTTGCAACATGAGGGAATTAGTGACAGCGCTGCACAGCACACGCTGTGCAATGCAGAGGGCAGCACAGAAGCATATAGGCAAAACCCAGATGACCACCCACATCCCCCTTTCCCCCCACCCCGCCTCTTCCTTTCTTCATCCTATGTAGATCCTCTTCTTTGAGGTTGATCTGCATGCCTTTTGCATCAAATTATCAATGTTGATGAAGCAGAGCCAGGCACAATGGTGGTCCTTGACCTTGACCATAGATGTGCTGGGCCATTCACTCTCAAGCACTCTCCACCTTTGGACGATCCTTGGAGGCCCTCGCGTCTCTTGTTAAGGGCAATCACTTTCACCTTGCCTTTTTGTGATGTGTGTGTGTGTGTATGTGTGCAGGGCCATGGAGGGCCCCAGGGCTGGAATCAGCAACGTGGAGCAGCATGTGAACCAGCTGGAGCAGCGCTTGGAAGACTGCGTGGCGCACAAAGCCAACTCAGCTGACGTCCCCTCCAACACCCAGGTCAGCCATGCCTCTGCCTGTCTGTCTGTCTGTCTGTCTGTCTGTCTGTCTGTCTGTCTGTCTGTCTGTCTGTCTGTCTGTGAAACTTGCTTCTGGTGTGTGTATGTTGTTGCCAGAGCTTCCTTGACCAGTGTGGCTCAACCTTGCCTTGCACGAAAAGGAACAAAAGAAAAGACTGCACCTTTTGGCGTTAATGCAATGAGATGCCAAGTGTTATACCGGGCTGCTCATTTGCCGTGCATAAAGTTTGGCACCGCCGTTCAACAACTGCTTCAAAGCAGCAGAGGCGCCCCACCACATCCTGCGCTGCTTATGTGTTGCTTTGGCATGCTGTGCAGATGGCAAACCAAGTGGCACAGGCTCAGAGCAAGGCACAAGCTGCCCTGCAAGACCTGCAGGACCAGATGCAGCAGCACCTTGCAGGTGAATAAAGTCTCACACCACATGCCCCTTGGTCGCCATGTTCAGTTGTGGTGTTTTCCAATGCAAGCAACTGTAGCTGCTCATTGCAAGAAACTTCATGCAGCGTTTGACAGCCTGTGGCCTGCATGAGTTCGTTTCAGTTGAGTGGTCAGGATATGAGATGGTTCTGCGGTGTCATGTTTAGCTGGCAGCATGCCCAACAGCAGCTCCAGTTGCTGATTGGAAGGAGTTCACTGAGCATTTGCCAGCCTGTGGCTTTACATCATACCACTGAAAGAAAGTTGCTGGCGTCGTCTGTACAAGCAGCATGCCCAGACTGCATGACTGCAAGATTTGTCAGGTTGTATGCACCTGTACATTTCTACGCTCCAACAGTGAGCATGCTGCATTCCCTGCCCAGAAACAAACCTGCATTACAGAACTGCTCCTGTCTGCTGGACCTTTACTGTACATCTTGACCAAGCTGTGGGATGGCGTGCAGGCAAGGCTGACAAGGGGGGTGTGCAGGCTGGGGAAGCAGGGCTGCAGCAGCGCTGTTCCCAGCTTGAAACAGCCCTCCTGCAAGGCCTGCAACAGGTCTGCAGGCTGTGCAACTCTGCATAGGCTTATACCTCTCATATACTCAAATGGCGTGCATACTGCATGTTGCTGTTGTGGGTGTTCCCAGGCATGCTTTCACTTGCTTGTACATGGCCAATGGGATGGCTGCCTTTCACCTGGAAGGGCTGCAGTCTGCCTCAGCACAGGATGCTGCATTCAGCCTGAGTACAAGGCTTGCAACCTGCTTCACAGCTGCAAAGCTGCTACTTGTCTGTTTTCAATTCCAAATGAACAACCCATCTTTCCCTTTCTGCTTTTGGCAAACAGGATGCAGTTTGCATACAATGTAACAGGTCCCTCACCTAACCCTCAGACCTCCACCAGCTAGTTGTGCTGTGACAGGTGACAGACAGGGCAGCAGCAGCGCTGAGCCTGAAGGCTGACGGTGAGGAGGTGAGGGAGGTGAGGCTGTATGTGAAGGGCCAGTTTGCAGATGTGAGGGCAGCAGCCAAGGAGGGGGTAGGCAGGGGCAGGCTGACCCACACCACTGCAGCTGGCCAGACCCTGTGCCTGTCCTGCGACCAGCCCTTGTCCCCTCTGAGGGCTCACATGCATGAGCCCCTTGCACAGCAAGGTCAGTCCCAGCAAACCTAGCCTCTTTTGGGGCTTTCCAGCACATCTTGTCTTCATACAAGACTTTGTCCTCTGTAGCTGAAGGCGCTTGTTGATTGCAACAGCCAGTTGTCAAACCTTTGTATCTTGCATGTGTTTTGTGCACCCTTTCAGGACCATGTGAATGAGCTTCCTGTGCAGCAGGGTCGTTTGGCCTGGCCCAATGATCGGCTCTGTCACGAAACTGCAGCACGTCGCATGTATGCTTTATGTGTGAACAAGTGCTGAGAGGTTTGAAAGCCTGCAAGTGCCAGTCATAAATGTGCCAAATTATAACAGCCTCTGCCATGGCTTGTGTGATGATGCTTCCTGACAGCTGAAAGGCACATGTCTACTGTGCATGTGGTGCCAAAGGGTAGACCCAGTACCTGCACCATGCCGGGTGTCAGCACTTTTCACACCACACATATTTTCTTTACAGGAAAGCCTGGCAGTCTAGCTTTGCTCAAACATTGACTACCTTTTCACACCACACACATGTTTTCCTCACAGGAAAGTCTGGCAGTCTAGCTTTGCTCAAACATTGACTACCTCACTGCGCTTCCAGCACTGCGCCTACCACATCATTTCTTTTCCACAGGACAGCGTTGATGAGAGTGGTTGCACCGATATGACTGTGCACGTCTTAGCACTTCTCAGGCTCTGTAGGATACTCCCCTGCAGACTCGGGAGTGGCTGGACGGAATAGATAACACTGGACTGAATGCATGACTGCTGGTGCAGGGGTGTATCCAGTGCCTGATGAGGGGGTGACAGAGGGGTGGGCGCCCTCTGCAGCCCCACTCTCAACTAATGAGCCCATAGGCGCAGGTGAGTGCCTTTACCACCTTGCTGTTACCTTTGCCACTTTGCTTTGACCCTTGACAAGAAAGAGTCTTTCAAAACAAAGGGCCTTTGACAACAAAGGGCCTTTGCCAAGAAAGGGCCTTTGACAAGAAAGGGCCTGTGACAACAAAGGGCCTGTGACAACAAAGGGCCTTTGACAAGAAAGGGCCTTTGACAACAAAGGGCTTTTGACAAGAACGGGTCATTGGCAACAAAGGGCCTTTGACAACAAAGGACCTTTGACAATAAAGGGCCATTGACAAGAAAGGGCCTTTGACAACAAAGGGCCTTTGACAACAAAGAGCCTTTGCCAAGAAAGGGCCTTTGACAACAAAGGGCCTTTGACAACAAAGGGCCTTTGACAATAGCGGGAAGACTTGCAGTTCTTCTTTGTGTCAAGTATACTGCTGTAACCCAGCTGTTGGAGCAGCTCCTCTCTGCCTAGCTGATTTACAGCTTGCTGCAGACCAATCACACCCCTAGGCAGATCGTCAGGATCCAAAGTCATCAAGGAAACATTGTATGATGCATCTGCTTGATGGATGTGCAAGAGTGATCCATGCGTGAGGCATCTCAAGTGTGTTGCAGCCATCAATGCGAGGCATCAAGCAGAGAAGAAGAGGCTGCAAATGGCCATGGCTCCTGCAGATCATGTGCCTCCTGCCAGGACCTCAACGCCAGGTAGGCTATATGCAACTGTCCATTTGATATGCAGAGGTGCTGCTGCTAGCGATCTTGAGCCTCATGTGCTGTACTGCTGCAGTCTGTGTGTCACATTCTAGGGTGTAAGGCTGCATGCTGTGCTTTCAAACTTGCACCATGAAGTCAACATGTTCAGCTGTGGTTGCCTCATGATGCTGTGTTTGCTCGTCAGCTTGTCATCACTGCCATGTCACACTTGGCTTGGCACTGCTTGGATCTAGTCCGCAAAGCACAGACATGTCAGGCTGACCAAAAACATGCCTTGTTGCCCAAAGTTCTGTGACCAACTTCACAAAATGGCCCTTGCAGAACTAGCAGAGCTGAGCACCAACCCTTCCGTGGTCAGAGCGTCCAACCCACGATTGAAGCAGCAAACCGTATCAGGGTCAATAGCACAGGTACGACAACTGGTTTGGTCAAGTAAGCCATTGTTCAGTACAATGCTTGCCTTCTTGCCCTAGCTTGCCTCAAAGCTAAGCTTGCTGTCAAGTGCAATACAGTCTGCCACCAATGCACAAAAAGTGAGCAATCAGTGTGTTGGTGCAGGGCCACCTGCCGAGCAAGCAGAACATCAAAGGCAGTGGTGTGCCATCTGGGGCAGCCCGCAGGCTAGCTGACACAGATTCTGCTCACCGCAGCTCGAAGTAGTCATTGCATCTCTCAAGCACCTAACTAGCAAAATCGTGCTAGTTTTTTGTCTTACTTGCAGTTGATACCTCTGGACTACAGAAGTTCATTGGTCATGCAAAGTGTCTATGTCATTGGAAAGTATGAGCCCCATGGGGGAATTAGCACCCAGACATGCAAAGTATCACTGTTGTTGAAAGTACTGGCCTCATGGGGCAATTAGCACCCAGACATGTGTGTATAACACACTGTTACCCAATGTTGCATAAAGCCAATCTACAATGGCCAAACTGAAGGCCAAATTATCTAAAATGGGACTCAAAGCATGACTCAGACCTCTTTTGCATCCTTGTTTAACCACTAAATGCAGTACCAAACTGGGATGACAGTGCACAGTTGATGTAGTAGTAGCACTCTACTCAGGCTGCAAAACATGGGCAACTTGAGGTGTTCCATCCAGACTGACTCGCACCTGCACTCACAGTGCAAGTGAGTCACATGGTGTTGACATGCTCTGTTGCATTGCAACACTATGCTTCAGCCAGGGCAAAACTTACCACTCGCAGAAGCTAGAACAGCACTCCAGGGTCAAACTATTGCCACATCAAGCTGGCTACAACCATTGCCACATCAAGCTGGCTACAACCATTGCCACATCGAGCTGGCTGCAACCATTGCCACATCAAGCTGGCTACAACCATTGCCACATCAAGCTGGCTACAATGAGATAAGAAATGGTCACAGAATGCAGTCATACTGTTGTCACCTCTATTAGCCGCCCTAGGTGTCGCAAGACAGTGAGGATGGCTTTGCCAGTCTTGTCCATCTTGAGGGTTGCTCCTCCCTTGAGGTCGCTCTCTAGGAACCAATGCCGCCCACGAATACCCTCTTTACCCTACACAGTCATATTGCCTGTTTTGGCTTGTGCATGTATTCAGATGTAATGCAACGTTACCTAACCCCCAGCATCTGTACATTTATTGTGCCACTTGGCAGGTGATTCTGCCCAAGCTGCCTCTACCACTTGATCAACAGCAGCCCACAAGACACAATCTGATCAGGTGACAGAGCTGCAACGTTTGCTCAATACAGCTCTATGTCATGTGCGCAGGGTAAACATCTGGAGCAAGCATGCACGCCATCCTACAACTTCTGTGCAAGACCGTTACACAAGCTACAAACTGTATGCTGCATCCACATATACTCTTATGTTCCTGCTGAAGGCATGCTGATAGGCAGGTGGCACATGATGGTTACCGCCACGCAGTGAAGTAGAGTAGTAGCCCTTTTGCGGTCAGCTGGCTTGACACTGTTTGACTTAGTCACTGCCATGGGCTTAGCATTGGCCTCAGCATGGCTGGCAGCATCATCAATGGCTGAGTTGACAGTCTCAATGGTCAACCTGCCCCTCATGTAGCTAGAGACAGACGCCAGCTCTGCCTGCGATACGTACCTGAGTGGCAAGTAGGAAGGCTGTGTGCAATCACTCGCTGGTGTGATCACACAATGCTACAACCAGTTGCTGTGCTTGCTGCTTTCAAGGCTGCACAAGGTAATCACCTGACGCACAAGTCAGGTGATTTCTTCACAAGCCAAGCAGGACTCAGAAGGCACAGATGAGCCATACAGGAAGGCACAGATAAGGCATATAGGAAGTTGGCGGGTTTCCTGACTGTAAGATGCAGAAGGCTGGCTGCAAATATGAGACTAACAGTATCCCGTTGCACCTGAGACAGACCTGCGTGGTGCCTTGGCCCGCTTCTTCTTGTCTCCAGCTGTTGGTTTGGCGGCTGCAGGCTGAGCCTCCACATTTGCTGTATCTGCATTTTCGTCAGTGTCCAACTCCTCTGTTGGCGACTCTTTGCCAGATTTTGAGGTGCCAGCAGCAGGCTGTGGCTGTGCATTAAGGCTGACACTGTTTGCTTCAGGCAAGCGAGTGGGCAGGTGAGTGCTGATGTACTCCAGCTGATCTTGCTGCAATGCAGAAGCTTTAATGAGAGCTCTGGCCTTGGTGATAGCTTGCTTCTCGCGACCAATAAAGTTCTGAATGTCTCTCAGTTTCTGCTCTATGGCCTGCACACTGGTATCAAGGGCTGCCAGCTCCTGACTGTTCATGTCCCTTGAACCGTCTGCAAGGAGGAGGGTTTACATCTAGGCCCAAAGAGCATTTGTGTTTAGCAGTGCCAGTGATCACTGCAAGTGGCTGACTGATCACTGACTATGAGGAGTATGCAAATGAAAACCAGAAGACTCACTGTCGACACGAAGAAGAGTGAGCTCCTGCAGCTCCTGAATCTTAGCAGCGAAAGCTCTGGCGATATCGTCTAGACCCTGCGGTGAGGCAAACATGCCTGCTGTATCACGGAAAAACAGTCAAAATAGCTAATGCAAATGCATGTGCGATTGAGAACTTCCAGACACTGAACAGGCCTTGACGCGTTGGCATGACTCGTGCATGCTTCTGTCGAAGTATGCGCGTGAAATGCACAAGTCCCGGTCCTGAATAAAGGCTGTTTGACTTAGGTCAATACTGCACACAGGTTGGACGGGGATCCGTTCGGGTACTTCGCTCACACATGCGACATGAAAGCATGTTTTGCTGTAACGTCGAATAAACGCATCGGATACTGACGAGACGCATGGCGCAGACAGTCTCTCCTTCGCATGTCTTGCAGCAGCTCGCACAACTCACTGGCGTGTTAACGCGACGAATCCTGTCGCGCTTCTGCAGCAAGCAACAATGGCTGCTTGATGCGACTGCTTGCAGCATTGCGCAGCATGAGTGATGCCCCAGTGATGCTGCAAGTATTGAAAGGCAGCTTTGGAGCTAACAAGACGTACTGGGTCAGTCGACCGAGTAGAAAGGTATCACGCTGACAAATGGCCGGCGTGCTGTACGAAAACAGAACATAAGGCGGACGACTTGCAGCTCATCTCACCGCCTGTACGTCCAGGGCATCATTGTCTTCTTTCCTGGTGATCAGCTTGAACATGCCCTGGCTCCACCTGAGATCAGACGACTGCAGGACCCGAAAGTCCAGGCTCAGCTGATGGCAAGCAAATTTGGAGAATGCTCAAGCGTTGTGTAAGCACACTGAACAGCAAGCCCTGAAAGTATTTGCTACAAATGCCATATGCAACACATTGTGCTATTTTTAGGGTGATGCCTTCACGCTTGGAAGGCAGCTTTGCATGTTTTGACCACTTTTTGAACAGAGTCACCAGATCTGGAGAGCCCCTGGGCTATCAAGGCGCCTCGCTGAAGGTGCGCTGCAGATCAGTCACAGTACTTTTGGCAACAGCATAGCTGCATATTGGCTGCCTCTAGCCCCAAGGCTGTGGAACACAACATGCAATAGCAAGACCTGAAAACCCATGCATCAACCCCTGTGAAACCATCATGGCTGTTGCAATACAAAGCAGTGCAAGGCAGTCTGTGATGTGTTCTGTTGCATGAGCCACCAATGCAAAATCTCTATGCAAGATGCTGGTGTCAGAGTGGCCTTAGGAATCTGAGATGCATGCACATCGTATACATGTCCCCCCCCTTCATGTGGCCCTCTTCATCATGTTGGCTTGTTCTCCCTGTGCATCGTCCCGCGTTCCTCGTCCTTTCAGCTCCTTTTTTGTATGCCCTTCTCCTTCTACCCAACTGCTCGCACGATACTTCTTGCTTGCTTCCTTCTTCTTGACCACATCATCTGATCTGCAGGCCAGCTCCCAGATTGCATCCCTGTTGCAAGCCGGCTGTCCCATCGATAACAACAAGGAACTGGTCTACCATCTGGTGGGCTTCAGCAAAGGTGGGTAACATGCCACTGCGTTGCTTGTTTGGCCATCTCTCGGCATTGTGCATGCTCTTGGGTGGAAGTTTTGTGCCTGCTGTGATGCCCATGGAGCATGCCCCAAAAGGCTAACACTGTGCACAAGCAGCCACAGGCGAGTGCATGCTCATTGTGCATGCTGTTCAGGTGGTGTTGTGCTGAACCAGGCAAGCTATGATGCTGGACCACTCAGGCATGCTTGCAGCACTGGCTGCTCTTTCCACCCTTTGTCTTACTCTCTAGAGATCTGTCTTACCCTTATCCATGACTTGCCCTCTGTCATGCCCTGATTTACAACCTCTATGCTTGGCTGCCCCGTGTGTCTGTGTTGCCTTGTGTGTTTGATGCACCCTCAATCAGCTAAGATACTGTGAGCAGTTGTGGGGCATTATGCATTGGATAACAACAGGCTGCAGCCTACTTAAAGGGGGCATGCCTGACTATAGTGGTGACAGCAGGTGTTGAGTGAATTAGCATCGTGCTGGGAGCGGTCAACGAACCATGCTGACTCGGGCTCCAACCCTCCTCAAGTCACAAATTTTATCAGGGTATGGTAAGCCAATTGGCTGAGTGTTCCTGCTTCACAAGTGTTTCATGGCATCTAAACCAGAAACAGTGGTAGAGATAGGGACCTGCATGCAACTACATTCAGGCGCATGTGTTGGTCTGTCGTTGCGCAGCCATGCCAACATGAGCTGTCACATGCTTCTTTGGTTGCACCTGTGCTCTGCACAACGTGGTACTATCTGAGCTCTGTGGACGTGCAGCAACTGGGTGAGCTACATTTCCTTGATGCTGGCCTGAACTGCCGAGGTGCGCACTTGACAGACCCACAGGTCCTTAAGTCACTCAGCAAGGCTATGCGGGACACTGCACCTGGGTTGAGCATACATCTGCATGGCACTCCAAGGCAATGGGGTAAGCTCAGATCTAGATGGCGAGGCATGACATGACAATGCACTGCATTACCGCGACATTGCATTTGATGACAGTGCACGCATTGGTAGACAATGCTTAACTTGTCTTGCTAAGTTGTGACATCTGTATAGTGTTTGTACCCTGTTTGTCTGTGTACTCGCTGCAGCTCTGAAGTCTCAAGTAGGCCAAGGTTCATGCTGTCAACATAGACAGACTTTGCTTGCTAAGAAAAGGGAAAAACAGACTACGCCTTTCGGCGCCAATTTAATGGGAAGACGAGAATTATAATGGGCTGCCCAGGGCTACTTAAAGTTTGCTTATTAACACACATGTACATGATTCTCTGACTATCTTGTGTGACAAAGGTTGGTTGTCAGACAGACGAGTGCACCTTTTCCCTGTTACATGTTCTGCTGCATGTGCAGATGATGAAAAGCGGCCGTGGGTCAGACAAGAGAAGGTGCAGTTTCAAGCATGTCTGGAGCGAAATGATGTAGTTGTGGTTGAGCACAAGTATTTTGCTGAAGGGGAGCCGACCCTACTCATGCATTTTGAGGCAATTGAAGCAATGCAAAGGGGTGCATGAGCAGCAGTAAACAATCTGCTTCGGCAGTACTGCTAGTTGTGGCGAGTTAAATTCACAATTGTTCCAGAAACGTTGCTTCTGGTTCAAGCTTGAAATTATGCTTTCTCCAGATGGATCCACTAAGTGCTCGGACGTTGATCGACCCTGATGCTGCTGCAAACGTGCTTTGCTTGAGAGCCATTCGGCCTGCTTGAACAAAAGCCCGAGGCGAGGCATATCATACATGTACTCCCCTGCGATGAGAGATGAGGGTATTGTGCATGCACTACTTGTGAGAAGCCCGCTGGTACGTACAGTGTCTACAGACGCTACATGTGTGCTGCCATAACAAGCTTCGAAGAATGATTTCAGGCATCAAAGAGTGTTGCAACGTTAACTAACGGACTACGTAAGCAGAGGTTGGCTGCAGGGTCAGCTTACACTTCAACCTGTACGTTCTTGACTGGTACATCTCAGGCTGAGACTTTCAGCGCTAGTCTTGCCTGTTGTTTTGGAATCAACTGTTGAGCTGTCATTGGGCATCTTGATCTAGTTACCCTGCAGCTGTGCCAGGTGTCGCCATGACCAAATCTGCTGCAAATCACGAAATACAAACGGGCGTAACGGCCGAGGTAAATGCTGTACTGGCAAAGGTGCCATTCTGTCAATAGTAGCTGTCATCCACCTACGTCGGCATACCTGCTCTTACAGTCTGCAATCATCCCATTTGTCTCTTGATCCACTTTGATTGCTCATCGATTGACTGTCCGCCACATTTGCCTGCCGCCGCGACCTTCTGGTTAGGTCGTCTGCTTGGAGGTATTGTTTGGCTTCTCGTTATTTGCTTGAGTTGAAGAGCCAGAAAAACCTCAGTTGCCATCTTGCAACACGCAAGGCTCGTGTCAGCCATCAACATCAGTGATGCTTGACGTCGTGTGCTACAGTTATACTTGTCGGTGACACCATGCGCTCTCTTATAAGCTGAGGTGGTTTGCTATGCGGCGCAGGTTTGGTGCACCAGTAAGACCAAGAGATCGACAGGACACTGAACGTGATAGAAATACAGTTGCACGGCTGGACAGCCGATCAGTAGCACTATCAGCACAACTTGCAATGTATAACCAGGACGCTTCACCCTTGAGCAACAAGCCCCTTGCAGATCCATTCCTGCAAATGCTGTCAATGTCCCCTAAAACCTTCCCTGGAGAGAAAGCCATCCCTCAGATTCAGAGTACCAGCGCCAGGTCAACAGCCAGCAGCAGTACCCCCAATGCTTGGCCACAGCCATCTGCAAACTCTGCACCACACAGGGAGTTTGTGCCACAGCAACAGACATATGGATTCAATGGACCAAGGTGGGCTGCTCTTGCCTGCCATTGCTGACAGCACAACTTGTGAGAAGGGTCCACTGAAGAGTCTCTGACAGGTTGTACCGGGCTTACTCTTACTGCAATTTGCAGGGAGAGCACAGCTGTGCCGGCCAATAATGAGCAAGCGGTGTCAGGCAACTAGGCTGCAGAATACACAAATGCACAGAGTCGACCTACACAGGGCGCCGCAGCTGCTTGTTGCATCGATTGGGCAATGGAGTGACAGCAACAAACAATGAGTGTCTTATAGTGTTCCATATAGCTTAGCTGTCAAATACAGAGTGCTTCACCAGACCTCAATCCACAGCTATTGGCAGCAGTTACCCCATACCACATGGGGGAACACCTTCAGGGCCTTTATGTTAGCAGGAATACATATTGATCAGCGGCTGCACATGGACCATTGTTTAAGGGTTGGAGGGTTGCTTGTGCATGCCTTTGGCAACAGTGGGTTATGTGCAGAGGCCTTCCCCTGTGTAGTAAAGTGAATGCAGCCATATGGCACATATGGATGTCACTGCAGCTGCAGTCTTTGATCCCTCAATGTACAGTAGTTTAGACGCGGGGCAGTGTTCAGTGAGCATGTATTAAACAGTTTTGAATGTACAAGTTGCAGTGGTGATTTTGAGAGTTATATATTAGCGATTTTGCTGCTCCTGCTACCATGGCCATGTAACGCTGTGATGTTCTGCCAATCTGGTTATGCCTGCTGTCTGTGTATGATCGTGTATTGCAGACACTAACGTAAGACCATGCGTTGCAAGCATTTGTATAAGATCATGTCTGCATCATCGCGTTTCCACTTTCGTGAAGAAGAGGCTTCCACACTTCAGCTTGGTCGAGTCGCTGGCAGGAAATCAGGCTTTAAATTGCATGCACCAGTAAGCGGAGCAGCGGCAGACTCAGGATCATGCGGCTGTGACTGTCTGCTGTATAGGGCTGCTGAAGCGAAGCGTGCCCTTCACTTCTGAGTTGCAAAAGTTGCAATGTAAATAGCTACAGGATGGGCATTGGTCATCGAAGTAAACACACCACTAAAAACAAAACAGGAGGATTCAGCTAGATTCCCATGTGAGTAACATTACCATTCACCACGTAAGAATGACTGCCTTGCGCGATAATTGATAACACTTTCATGCGCAAGTCCCGCGCCACCCTGTACATTTTCATTCTTATAATTGTCTGCATCCTCAGCATATTGCAGAACATGAACATACTGTCCCGTCTCGTTGCCACCCCAACTAATTTCGAGCCCAAAGTCCGGTCGACTGCAACGAGAGCATCGAAGGGCAGCCTGCGAAGGATTCCAGCAGGTACGAACAATTTTGATTAGGAGTCTGCTTGATCTGTACATCCCCCTCCTATGCTCAGTCAGTCCTCAATAACTGACGAGCTGTGAGAAACTTTGCAGATTCTCTTCACGTAAGCAAGCCAACTTGGTGGCTTGAGTCCCGATTTCATTTTTCCTTCGCGGATTGGTGGGACCCCGCCAAGTTGAACTTTGGTGCATTGAGAGTTGTCAATGACGACCTCGTGCAACCCAAGGCAGGCTTTGGGTAAGTGTGTTGTTCTGCAGGGGTGCAACGCATTTACTCGGCAAGGTTGCCTTTCACCATGCTCGTAATAACGCAGCATGCTGCTGGTACTGACTTTACTCTATGGATATGCAGGAAACATCCACACAGAGATGCAGAGATTTTTTCCTACATCATTGATGGTCATTTGAGCCATAAGGACAGCATGGGCAATAGTGAGGCGCTCCCCCGCGGATGTGTGCAGTACTTGTCAGCTGGCACAGGCATTGCTCACTCGGTGCGATACCTCCCTTGAGCCAGTCTGTCAAAAACATATCTTCAGCCCTGCAGTCTTCCCAAGCAATCAAAGTCTGATACTGACGTGCTTGATCACATTGCATTGCATTGCATTGCATTACATTACATTACATCATTAGGCAGTGCAGTGCCTACGCAAGACAGCAAAGTACTCCATTTGCTGACTGTTCTGTCTTGCATGAATAGGAAATGAATGAGAAGGACGAGAGGACAAGGTTTCTTCAAATCTGGATGACGCCAGACAAGCGAGGTCACAAACCTCAGTATGGCAGCAGCAAGTACAGCAAAGCTGACAGGCATAATAAGCTGCTGCAAATCCTTGGGGGAACACAACCCATGCCTGCGTGGGAGTCTGCTACATCAGGGGCTGGCATTACGCTACACCAGGTATGAGAATTTCAGCTGTCCTCAGCCATTGATGCGTATTCATGGGCCGTGTCAGCCTTGAGTCCAAAAAATTCTGTACATGCTTGAGATACTGTATGTTGCCAGGGTTTCTCAGTAGGCAATGTGGCAGTTTGCCAAACCACCATGGTTGTCTGTGTAAATGTGTTGCTATGTTCTACCCGACTTTGTCCATGTACTGCCTGCAGGCTTTACCCATGATCTGCAAGTTCCACCTGCCATGCCCATGTTTCGATGCAGAAGTTCTGAAACAAGATTTGGGTGCAATGCAGGATGCCAATGTCTTTGTTTCAGAAGCGGATGCTGGCGTGTCGCAAGACATTTTGTTGGGACAGGACAGACAGGCGTATCTCATCTGCATTGAGGGTGGTCTTGCTGTCAACGAGGTTGATCTGAGCATGCGCGATGCCATTGAAATTGTAGCCACTGACAGCAGTGCATTTGAAGTCAAACTGACAGCTGGCAGCCAGGGGTCTCACTTTCTGATGATCGAGATGCAAAAGGCTTGAGCTCAGCTGACGTTCAGTTTGCCACTTGTCGTCACAAGTGGCTTGTGTACCATACGGCCCTCTATTTGCGATATCTAATGTTTTGCAGTAACATCTGTACTGTGTTGGTCCGGCGGTGCAAGAATTCTATGCAAGCTTGTCTTTGGCACATGTGCATACAGCCTGCATGCTCAGCAATGCAATCAGGAATGGTGATGTTTCTATTGTGCTCTTACTGAGTGTTCAAACAGTAACTTAGGTGTAGTGTTGAAAATATTGAACTGATTTGCAGTGCAATATCAGCTTGACTTGTAAACTTCCCGGTAGTCGAACAAGCTCACCTAGATCCAGCACAGAAGCATCTTGCCATGCCAGACTCTGGCAGTGTGTCACTCCGTCATTGTAGTTGCTGATCGGCTAGTATGCACACCTCAGCAGGTATACATTTTGACTTTCGAGAGATGAGCATGACGGTCGTACAATCACGGGACGCAATCCTGAACCGATCATAGCTTCAAGACTCAACTGATCTTCCGCGTGCTTGCTGCTCTCCTCGGCAACGCATGAACACTCTCTGGTGCGGAATGGCTGCATCTTCTTTCTACGTTATATACAGCTGATTCGCTTGTTTTCCGCGAACTTTGTAGCGGCTGGGTCTTGTCCCGGGAATGGGCCCATACTTGCTTGCTCTGGTTCATTTTGGCGGCAACATATATGCAAATTGGCTGATCAGATCAAAACACCCTTGCCCATCATCATGTTTGGAGCCAAACATCACGTTTAGCCCATCACCATGTTTGTAGCCAAACATCATTAGAGAAGCCAATCACCACTGCTTGCCTAATATGCCCATGACCTTGCCCATGGGATGCGAAGCTGGCCCCGGTCCTCGTCCGGCATCCTGGAAACATCTTGACACTGCTCAAGATGGCTAAGTGGCCAGCAACTGCCCATCATCATTACAGCCCAATGCAGAGCCTATCACCAATGCCAGCCCAATGCAAAGCCTATCACCAATGCCAGCCCAATGCAAAGCATATCACCAATGCCAGCCCAAGGCAAAGCCTATCACCAATGCCAGCCCAATGCAAAGCCTATCACCAAGGCCAGCCCAATGCAAAGCCTATCACCAATGCCGGCCCGATGCAAAGCCTAACACCGTTTTTAGAGTGACCCCATCTGCCCCAAAATGTCTGAAGTTTCTTTTATTTTTTTCATCTTGAGATCACGGCCTCACAGGCCTTCACAGCTTCCCGCGATTCCAGCAGCTATAGCGCACGTGTGGACACAAACGATTTTAGAGACGTGGAAGGATCGAAACCAGAACTCCGTTTAACCTTTGTTTATCAGCAAAATCGATGAGATGTTTTCACCAACCATCACAGCTTGTTAAGCATTCTATGGCTGATGTTCTCGTTCATCCGCAGATAGGGCGACTCATAGCGCAACATCTCGACCCTTCGTCGATAGTCATGCTCTGTGACACTAGCCGATGCTGTCGAGATTTGTATTTACCCTTTCTGGGACCGCTTGCTCAAGTTCAGATGCAACATCTTTACACGAGCTGCCGACTAGTTTTGCAAGAAATCGTGAGAGAAGCTCTTGTGAAGTCACATATGTCGCCAGACAGTAGCAGACACTCAGACTTATATTTCAGAACAGGTGTACTCTGTGACAAAAGAACAATGTCCCACCATTTTTTGTGCGCTGCGTTGGCAGTCTTGACCGACAAAGCCAAACGAATACCTCAGCACCTTGTCGAAGGCTGCGTGACTCCTCTTGATGTTGACTTCGGTCCATACGATATTTCCGCAGACAGTGAGAGCATATATGATTATGCCTTGGTGGGTTATGGGTACATTGGAAGGAAAGCGGGTGACATGATCATTGCAGGCAAAACATTCAGCATTTCAAAGGAATACTTCAAGATATGTCCGTCTTCTCTGATCAGGATGCTGAGCATCGACATTACTCTTCAAGGCTCTGTCAGCATCAAAACTAACAGTCGGCCTGGGGCATACCATCGGGACAATGTGACAGTCAAACAGCAGTGGCCTCCTTTCACTCTATGGTCCGAGTCAGATCTTACAGAATTCGCTCATTCAGAAGACATCGAACAGGGCTTCACATATCATGATTGGGGCATGTTTCTGACAATGCAGACGGGGGACTTCCCTCCAAAACCTCCTTTTTATCCCGAGAACTGGGAGAGTGAAGAAAGGTACGAGCCGGGCCGAGGCAAAAGTCGTACGAGATTCTCGGCCTTTCAGACAGACAATTCAAAAGAGACTTCTTGTTTCAAGTATTGTGAAGAGGTGAACCGTTCTCTTTGGTTTTCGCTGGATCACAGATGATCAACTATAAGTGGTCTTCCAGTTCAAGTACTTGGGCAGTGTTTTCAACTCAGACTGCACTTTAGACGCTGAGCTAACACACCGAGTGACTGCTGCAAACAGTGCCTTCCAGCAACTCAGTCAGGTCAACATTTGGTCCTCTAGGGCTTTGACCTTGTTTGTTAAAATGCAATTTTTCCAGTGCATCGTCATGTCAGTGCTGTTGTATTCTGGAGAAACATGGGCTGTTGTGAAGCAACACATTAGCCCTTTGGCTGTTTTTCAGATGAACTGCTTGCGACGCATCTGTGGCATTTCTCTGTGCGATCATGTGCCAAATGTGGACATATTGAACAGGTGCAACACCCTGTCTGTGGAGTCTCAGTTGCAAGGCAAAAGACTCAGATGGCTAGGTCATGTTTTCAGGATGCCTAATGATAGATTGCCT
>JAABUK010000926.1_pt1 | contig 58734 bp, 62 predicted proteins | sample 5559141 | NCBI WGS metagenome assembly JAABUK01 (sample SAMN10711869, study PRJNA513367) | rock metagenome | isolation source: Antarctica rocks | place: Antarctica: Victoria Land, Pudding Butte nord | collected 2016-01-03
GGGCACAGAGAAAGAGTACGTGCGCTTGCACTCCCAACAGATGGAGCTATTTTGACCCCGTTGCCGCAGGACAAGCCTGCGTGAAACGTGCGATACCTCGCAGCTTGCTGCGACGTAGTTCATTGCGTCCTATGATGACATCGTTAGAAGAGGCACACGCGGTTGTCAGAGGAAAGCATCTTTTGCATCAGATTCACGCTCTCTACATCACCCAGGTTAGTCAAATCAGAGACCATCTCTCAAAAGAGTATTTAAAGCGGCAACTGACGGTGACTGCCGCCGAAACTGGCCTGCACGAAGACATCAAAACCATTATCGAGCGGCGGGTGCTGGCTTGACAAATTGGCGGGAGCCTGCTATACTGCGTTCAATTCGTACCCGTTACACCCTGTCTTTTTAGACCGTCCCTTTAATTCCGTCCTGTGAGGCGGGGAAGGCAAGCGTCCTCCTGTACCGGCTTCCCGCGTGGCATCCGCCCCGGCAGCCCGTCCCGCCGCGCCTCCTTCCTTGCCCCCGCATTGCCCATGTGAGCCGCATTTATGCCTTCCGAGCCGACAACTGAGCCTAAAACCGAACTAAAGCCGACTGCCGCCGTCATCATGGATGCCGATGAGATGCGCCGTGCCTGGACCCGGATTGCCCATGAAGTTCTGGAAAAGAACCGGGGCGTGCAGGGGTTGGTGCTGGTCGGTATCCTCCGCAAAGGCGCTCCGCTGGCGAACCGTCTCGCCGAAGCCATTGAGCGCATTGAAGGCACGGCGGTCCCCGTCGGCGCACTGGATATTTCCCTGTACCGCGACGATTTCCGCACCTATCAGCCGCACGTTGGCACGACCCAAATCCCGTTTGATATTGAAGGCAAGAAACTGGTGCTGGTAGATGATGTGGCGTTCACAGGCCGCACCGTCCGCGCCGCGCTCGGGGCGCTGGTGGACTTGGGCCGCCCCGCCGTCACACAGCTCGCCGTGCTGATTGACCGGGGCCACCGCGAGCTGCCTATCCGGCCCGATTACGTGGGAAAAAACCTGCCGACAGGCCGCCGCGAACATATTCAAGTCTGCCTGCGCGAGCTGGACGGCGAGGACAAGGTGCTGATTTACAAGGAGGCCGGTCTCCCGAGTGCCCACCTATGAGACGTAAAGACCTGCTGGACCTGCAAAGCCTCTCGGCGGACGAAATCACGTATCTGCTGGACACGGCGCAGTCGTTCACTGAAATCGTGGCCCGGCCCGTCAAGAAAGTGCCGACCCTGCGCGGCAAGTCGGTGGCGACGCTCTTTTTTGAGCCAAGCACCCGCACCCGGACGTCGTTTGAAGCGGCGGCGAAAATCATGTCGGCGGACACGTACAGCCTCGCGGCCAGCACCAGCAGCGCGACCAAAGGCGAGTCGCTGAAAGATACCATGCTGACGCTGGATGCGATGGGCATTGATGCGTTTGTCATTCGGCATCCCATGAGCGGCGCGGCCCATCTGGCGGCGCAGTATGTGCCCGGCAAGCCGGTGATTAATGCCGGGGACGGCACGCATGAGCACCCGACGCAGGGGCTGCTGGACCTGCTGACCATCCGGCAGGCCAAAGGGCGCATCGAAGGGCTGACCGTGGCGATTGTCGGCGACATCCTGCACTCGCGGGTGGCCCGCTCCAACCTCTGGGGCCTGCACGCGCTGGGAGCGAAGGTGCGCTTGGTTGGCCCTCCAACTTTGCTGCCGCCGGAGGCCGAGAAGCTGCCTGTCGAAGTGTTCACCAATCTGGAAGACGGCCTGCGCGGGGCGGATGTGGTCAACATTCTGCGGATACAGCTTGAGCGGCAGGACGCGGCGTTTTTCCCGTCGGTGCGCGAATACGCCCGGCTGTTCGGGGTCAGCGCAGCCAAACTCGCCGTCGCCGCGCCGGATGTGACCGTGCTGCACCCCGGCCCGATGAACCGGGGCGTCGAAATTGCGTCGGCGCTGGCCGATGACGACCGGGCGCTGATTACCCGGCAGGTCACAAACGGCGTCGCTGTTCGAATGGCCGTGCTGTTCTGGCTGATGGGCGCGACCGCGCAGGGCTAGATTTGGAACATCGACGGGGAGCATAAAGGAGTAAACGTGAGCGTTAATCGTGTTCTGCGCTATCTGGGCGGTCTGGTGATTGCCACCATTCTGCTGGTTATCATTCTGCCTCTGGCCGGGATTGTCTCAGCGAAGTTCCTGCCGCCCGCCATTCCCTATGGCAGTGCCGACGGCACGGCGGAAGGCCGGGTGACGGCTAAAGAAGTCTCCGCGACGGCGAACCCCTTCAAGGTCGGCGACCATGTGTACCTATTCAAGTATGAGTTTTATGCTCCCACGCCGCCCCCACGCGGCGTGACCATGCCCGGCGCAAAGCAGATTTACCAGGGACAGGCGCGGGTGGCGGACGAAACAACTTACAATCAAATCAAGGTGGGGCAGGTCATCCACAGGGTGCTGTATGTCAAGTCATACCCCGACATCAACGGTATTCCCGAACTCGGCGAGCGTGGGATAGGAGCGGGCAGTAACATTTTGAGCGGCTGGATTTTATTCCTGCTGCTGGATTTGGCCCTGGGCTACGGCTTTATGGTCCTGGTGATGGAGCGGCTCGGGCGGCAGGAAGACATCTGAGGGCTGTGGCCCCCCCCCGCCAAATTCTGGGGAGCCGGATTTCGGAACGGGTAGGACAAGAGGGCAGGGGCAAGCCCTGCCCCTACGTGATTTGGTCCGGTTCCCCCATTATTGGGGGCTAGGGGGTCCTAAATCTGGCTCCCCAGAATTGGGGCGGGGGGGCCTCCGGTTCCTTCTCTTGAAACAACTTATGACATACCTTCTGCAAAATGGGCGGGTGATTGACCCGGCCAATGGGCGCGATGAGATCGCGGATGTGCTGCTTGGTGCGGACGGCATGGTGGCCGCTGTCGGGCCGAACCTGGACGGCGGGCCGGATGCGACAGTCATGGACTGTACCAACTTGGTGGTCTGCCCCGGACTGATTGACATCCACGTTCACCTGCGCGTGCCGGGTCAGGAATACAAGGAAGATGTGGCGTCGGGCACGGCGGCGGCGGCGAATGGCGGCTTCACCGCGATCGCCTGCCAGCCCAATACCAGCCCGCCGATTGACAGCGCCAGCATTGTTAAAGACATCCGCGCCCAGGCCGAAGGCGCGTCGGCGCGTGTCCATGTGATTGCCGCCGTGTCGCCGGGCCTGCGGAACGAAGAGCTGTCCGAGATGGCCGACCTGAAAGACGCCGGGGCCGTTGGCATCGGCGATGATGCGTTCCCCGTCGCCAATGCCGGCTTCCTGCGGCGGGCGATGGAATACTGCAAGATGCTGGACCTCGCCTACTTTGCCCACTGCGAGGACAAAGACCTGACGGGCGACGGCGTGATGAACGAGGGCTATATCTCCACGACGCTGGGCCTGAAAGGTATCCCGCGCACGGCGGAAGATGTGGGCACGGCCCGGAACATTTTAATCTCGATGGCGACCGGCTGCCGCCTGCACATTTTGCACGTTTCCACCAAAGCGAGCGTGGAGATCGTTCGGCACGCCAAATGGTTCGGCGCACCGATTACCGCCGAGACCTGCCCACAGTATGTGGCGCTCACCGATGCCGCCTGCCTGGGCTACACCACCAACGCCAAGATGTCCCCGCCGCTCCGCACGGAAGCCGATCAGGAAGCCGTCATTGAGGGCCTGCGCGACGGGACGCTCGACGCCATTGCCACCGACCACGCGCCGCACGCGCCGCATGAAAAGGAGCAGGAGTTCGCCCGCGCCCCGTTTGGAATGCTCGGTTTGGAAACTTCGCTCGGTCTTGTGGTGACTCATCTGGTCAAGCCCGGCGTCCTGACACTCTCGCAGATGGTGGAGAAAATGTCTGTGGCCCCGGCCCGTATTCTGGGCGTCCCCGGCGGCACGCTCACGGTGGGCGCACCCGCTGATGTGACCGTTTTCGACCCCGACGCCGAATGGACGGTCGACGTGAGCGCTTTCAAGTCCAAATCCCGCAACTCGGTTCTGGACGGCGTCACGCTCACAGGCCGCTCCGTAACCACCTTCGTCGGCGGTCGGCGGATTGGCGGAGAGGAAACACGGGGCTGAACCCCCGTGCTTTAAAAGTGCAAGCCCCCGCCTTCGCGGGCGAAGAGTTTTGGACACAGTCTGTTCTTCTCTGAAATCTTATACCCGCGCAGGCGGGAAATTGCCCTTCAAAGCATGGGGGTTCAGCCCCGTGTACCCTTCTGGAAAGCACATGACCCGAACCGCTTTTATCTTGTGCGCCTGTCTTGCCTTCCTCACCACCGGGGCACGGGCCGGGTCGCTCGGCGTCGATGTCAATGCCGATGTGGATGCATTTGGACACGATCAAATGGGCATCGCCGGGCTGCAAACGTTCGCGCAGAAAAATACTGTGTGTGCGCTGCCGCTCTACAATGCCCCAATGGGCGACCATGCCCGGTACTGGGACTCAATGGTGGAGCAGTACGGAGCCGCACAGATTGATTTTGCCGCCGTGTGGCTGAAGGGCAACAATCAGCCTGCGACATTCGGCAATTTGGTCACGGCTTTGAAGAAGCGCGGTCTGCAACACCGGGTCAAAGTCATGGCCTTTGACGACAACCCGGCGTCGTGGACCGCGCTGTGGAACTTTGAGCATGGCGATGGCTATGGCTACAAAGTGCCGTTTGATCTAAGCGATCCGGCACACCGGGCGTTTGTGTGGGACAAGAATGTCAAAGCATTCTTTCAGGCCGTGCCCGACAGCAGCCGCTATAAAATCAAGGGCCGCCCGGTGTATGCCATCTGGTCCGGCTCGCCCGCGTTTTTGTCTAACTTAGAGGGCAACGGCTCAAAGCTGATTGCCTACCTGCGGCAGCAATGCAAAGAGACGTTCGGCTTCAACCCGTATATTCTGGTTCCCGCTGATTGGGTGAAGAACGACCCCTCAAGCGCCGCGCCCGGCGTGGTAGACGGCGTATATCCGTGGTTTACGCCTGTGCCGGGGCCGAATTATTCGACATGGAATATCACGCAAAACGGCGGTCTGACACTGGGAACCTGCATTCCGCAGTTCCAGATTCCCAGCAAGACGGACCCGAACGCGCCGACGTGGATTGTGGACCCGAAGCACGGCGCGACGCTGACCGCCGGGCTGAAAGCGACGCTCGGAGCCGGGTGCGTCTCGACATTTATCGAAGGCTTTGACGACTACTGGGAGAACGCGACCCTGTGGCGGGCGCGGAACCTGGACGAAAATGGCGCGGTGCTGGGGTATGACAAAACCTATTATGATTATCCTAACCAGCGCATTAACCTGGTGCGGCGGCAAAGCAATAACCCGTTCCCGATGGTTTTGACGGTGGAAGCCGAAAGCTGCGACACGTTTTCCGGCGCGGCGGCTGACCCTGGCAAGCCAAACTTTTACCGTAACGGCCCAATTGCGATTGAAGATACGACCGACACCGGCGGCGGCTATGCTGTCTGCTTGGGCCGAGCCGGGGAAACGCTGCGCTGGCAGGAAGTCCCGATGCAGGGCATGGGAACGCTTACCGTCCGCGTGGCTTCTGTGAGTGGCGGCAAAATGCACTGCGTCGTGGACGGGATAGCCCGGCCCGCCGTTCCTGTGCCGAAAACCGGCGGCGGGCAGAAGTGGGCGACGGTGAGCCTCGGAGCGTATACGTTCCCCCGAAGCAGCACGCACGCCGTCAGCCTCGTCTGGGACACGCCGGGCATCAGTGTCAACTACTGGCGGGCGATGACAACAAAACTGCCGGACGGTCTGTACCGGATTGTCGCCGGGCAGGGCGGGGACACGCTGACGGCCAAGCCGGGCGGGGCAGAGACCGTGCCGAACGCGGGCCTCGGCAGCCAAAAATGGCGGCTGCGAACACTCGGCAAGGGCCGCGTGTCTCTCACTGCTCTCAGCGGCGGCAAGCCGGGCACGGCATGGACGGTTGTGCCGCAGCCCGACGGCTTCTGCCAACTGCGCCCGGCGGGCAGCCGGAAGGAACTGGCGGACACGCGGCGGCAGGAGTGGAGCTTTCTTCCGGTGAACTGAGCCGAGTATTTCATTATGACCCAAGCACATCTCGTCCTCGCGGACGGCACAACATACACGGGAACCGCCTTCGGGGCGGTCGGAACCTCGGTCGGCGAGGTCGTCTTCAATACCGGCATGACCGGCTATCAGGAGCTTCTCACGGACCCCTCCTATGCCGGGCAGATTGTGACGCTGACGTACCCGATTATCGGCAACTACGGGGTCACGCCCGACGATTTCGAGTCGCGGCAGGTGCAGGTCGCGGGCTTTATCGTTAAAGAGCTGGCCGATGCACCCTCCAATTGGCGCTCGCAGGGGACGCTGGATGATTTCCTCAAGACGCACGGCATTGTCGGCATCGCGGGCCTGGACACGCGGGCACTGACGCAGAAGCTGCGGGCGGTGGGCGTGATGATGGGGGCGATTTCGTCCGAGCAGACCCCGGATCAGCTCAAAGATACGCTGGCACACGCGGCGGGGTATGAGGCCGTCGATTACGTGTCCCGCGTCACCGTGGACGCCCCGCAGGTGTGGCCGTCGGCGACGGGCGAGACGCTCTACAAAATCGCGCTGCTGGACTGCGGCGTCAAGTTCAACATCCTGCGCTCACTGAACGCGCTGGGGGCCGAGGTGACGGTCTACCCCGCGCACACGTTCGCCGAGACCATTCTGGCGACCGACCCGGACGGCATCTTTTTGTCCCCCGGCCCCGGCGACCCGGCTTTGCTGGGGGACATTGTGGAAAACGTGCGCGTGCTGTCTCAGGCGAGGCCCACGATGGGGATTTGCCTCGGCAATCAGCTCCTCGGCTGCGCTTACGGCGGGCACACGTTCAAGCTGCCCTTCGGGCATCGCGGCTCCAATCACCCGGTCAAAGATTTGGAAACGGGCCGGGTGGTGATTACATCGCAGAACCACGGCTACGCCCTGGCCGCCGATGGCTTTGACGATGCGGCGATGGAAGTCTGGCAGATTAACCTGAACGACGGCACGGTGGAGGGCCTGCGGCACAAAACGCTGCCGATTTTCTCCATTCAGTACCACCCCGAAGCGTCCCCCGGCCCCGCCGACAGCAAGGGTTATTTCGCCCGCTTCTTGCAGATGATCGACGAGCATCGGGCGCGGGGGTGAGCCGAAGTTATTTGGTCGCGGGCCTGTTTGTTCTATCCGCAGCCCTGCGTCTGTTCGCGCTGGATGCCGACCCGCCGTCGTCGCTGGACTGGACTTCAGGCATCTGGACGGACGAAGGCTTTTACACTTATGCCGCCCGGAACGCCGTGCTGTTTGGCGGCACGCGGGACGACTTTCACCCGGAGGTGCTGTCGCCCGTCTTAAACGCCGTGCAGGAAGCCGTCTTTCGTGCGTTCGGCGTTGGTCTCATCCAAGCGAGGCTGATTTCCGTAGCCTGCTCGCTCGGGGCGCTGGCGCTGTTCGGGGACGGCCTGCGGCGGGTGTGGGGGCCGCGTGTCGCGCTGACGGGTCTGGTATTCCTGGGCGGCGACGCCGTGTTTATCTTTTACAACCGGCTTGCTTTGCTGGAAACTCCTGCCGTGATGGTGGCGTGTGCAGCTTTCTGGGCGTATACGCTCAACCGGCCCTGGGCGTGGGTCTTAGCGGGGGTGCTGGCGGCGTCTGCGCTGGCGTTCAAGACGACGTTTCTGCTGTTTCTGCCGCTCCCCGCGCTGGTCTGGTTTTTGCGCCGGGCCTGGCGTCCTCTGGGCTGGTATACGCTCGGCGTGACACTGGGCGCGGCGGCGTACTGGCTAGGGTGGGGGGCGGCGCACGGGGCAGAAGTTGTGCGGCTGAACCACTACTACTGGACGCATCAGTCGCAGCCGCGTTCGCTGGCAGAAGTTGGTGCGGACCTGTGGCGGGCGGTGTTCGGGCCGCACCGCAGCGTGCTGGGCTTCTTGCTGTCGCGCTCGCCGGTAGTAACCCTGCTGGCGCTGGCGGGGCTGCTGACGAGAGGAAAGAGGCCCCCCCGCCCCAATTCTGGGGAGCCAGAGAAGACAGAAAGAGCCGGAAAGAAGGGCGGGGGAACCCCGCCCCTACTTCTCACTTCCGGCTCCCCCAGAATTGGGGGCGGGGGGGGCCTCTTTCTTGCCCGCGACACCGAGCAGTTGTTCCGATGGTGGGCCGTGTTCGGCCTCGGCTTTCTGTGCCTGACGCGGTATGCGCCGACGCGCTATGATCTGGTCATCCTGCCCGCGCTGGTTGCTCTTGCGGCGCTCAGTCTGCGCCGCCTGCCGCTAGTCTGGCTGAAGCGGCTACCGACCGTGTATGCCGTTCGTATCGCCGCTCTGGTCCTGTTCCTATGCGTCAGCCTCGGGCAATGGGGGTACTGGGCGGCGACGCGGGGCTACTGCACCCGCGATGTGTCCCGCGAGTTATCCCGCATTGTGCCGCCGGGCGTGACTATCGCCGGGGACTGGGCACCGGGGCTGTGCCTGAACAACCGTGTGCGGGCCGTGCCCGTTCTGCCGGACCTAGCTAACGGACAGGACCCGTTGACGACCCTTCACCCTGGCTTTGTGCTGGTGACGCAGACGCCGTATCCGGTGCGGTACTGGCAGCGGGTCGCGCCATCGGTGGTGCGTCCCGAAAACATCACGGCCCGGTTTCGGGTGCATGACTACCAGCTGATTTTGTACCGTGTCCGGCATCCGTGAAAGTGAACCAATGACACTGAAAACTGCCCTGCGGGTGCTGCTGGCGACCATGATGGTGGCGGCGGGCGTGCTGCACTTTGCCCGGCCCGAGAAGTTTGAGCCGCTTGTGCCGGACTGGCTGCCCGCTCCGCGCCTGCTGGTGCTGGTTAGCGGCGCGTTTGAGATTGCAGGCGGCGTGGGCCTGCTCATTCTGAAAACGCGCCGGGCGGCTTCCTGGGGGCTGATGGCGCTATTTGCTGCCGTGTTCCCGGCGAATGTGTATATGGCGACACATAAGATTTACACTGACAACCCCCTGGTTTTGTGGGGCCGCCTGCCGTTTCAGGCCGTGCTGATTGGCTGGGCGTGGTGGGTAGGAAAGCCGGAAGACAAGATGTAAGACACACTGACCGCTGAAAAGGGAGACCTGATTATGTTACGCAATGAAGCTGAGCAAGACCTCACTCCGACCGTCGCCGCTGTCAACCCGGCCCCGCTGGGCCTGTGCGGGTTCGCCCTCACGACCTTTGTTCTGAGCGCCGCCAATGCCGGGCTGTTCACCGGCGACTCTATCGTCATCGGGCTGGCCCTGTTTTACGGCGGCCTGGCACAGCTTCTCGCCGGAATGTGGGAGTTTAAAGTCGGGAACACGTTCGGCGCGACGGCGTTCACGTCTTACGGCGCGTTCTGGCTGGCCGTCGGCGGCTCGCTGCAATTCCACTGGATTGCGCCGGGGCAGGGCTTCGGGTTCTTTCTGCTGGGCTGGACGATCTTTACGCTGATGCTGTTTTTGTGTACCCTGCGCCTCAGCGTGGGCTTGATGGCCCTGTTCGGCCTGCTGTTCGTGACATTCGCCCTGCTGACGGTTCACGCCCTCGGCGGGCCGCCTGTCACCGCCGTGCTGGGCGGGTACCTGGGCATCCTGACGGCGCTGGTGGCCTGGTACAATGCGCTGGCGGGCCTGCTGGTAGCGACAAAAGCCGGGTACACGCTGCCGACCGGGCCGCGCAGTTAAGAAAGACACCCCACTGTGACACTGGGCGAGCTGTATCCGTACTGGGAAGAGGGGCACGACGAGTTTGTGGACGCGGTCCGGCTGCTGAAAGAATGGCAGCTTGACACCGACCCCGGCCCCGGCGGGCGCACCCTGCGCGAGATTGTGCTGGACTTTGTCCGCGCCGAGCGGTACTGGGTCGGGCAGCTTGTCGCGGGCTACATGGAGTACCGTCCGCGTCTGGAAGACTTTCCCGATGCGCCCACGCTTGCCGAAGCCCTGACCGCCGCCCGCGCTCAGACCGCCCGCGTTTTGGACCCGCTGGGCCGCGACGGCCTGCGGGCCGTCCGCACGATGCCCGCCGACCCTGCCAGCAACCGGCACGAAAGCAACGTGCCAATTAGCTGGCTGTTCTGGCACGTCATGGAACTGGAACTGGTTTGCCGGGGTCAGGTCATGCAGCGCCTGGAAGACGAAAAGGCGCGGGGCTGAACTGTAGCAGGGGCACACGGGGCTGAACCCCCATGCTTTAAAAGTGCAAGCCCCCGCCTGCGCGGGCGAAGATTAAAGATAAAGAGCCACGGGTTAAAACCCGAGGCTCAGAAGTGCCCACCGTGCAGGGCACGTAAGACCGCTTGCACGGAGGCCAAATTGTTCTGCTCTTGCGTCCAGGGGACGCTGGGCTTTTGGCAGCCTCGGGTTTCAACCCGTGGCTTCTAACTGATGCTGTAACTTCTTCGCCCGCGAAGGCGGGGGTTTGCACTTTTGAAGCGCGGGGGTTCAGCCCCGCGTTCTCACTCATAACAAAATTATGCCACGAAACCCAAACATACACAAAGTCATGGTCATCGGCAGCGGGCCGATCATTATTGGACAGGCCGCCGAGTTTGATTACGCGGGCACGCAGGCCTGCCGCTCGCTGCGGGAGGAAGGCATCTCGGTGGTGCTGGTCAACTCTAACCCCGCCACGATTATGACCGACCCGGAGACCGCCGACGCGGTTTATATCGAGCCGCTCAATATTGAGTTTTTAGAGCGCGTCATCGCCAAAGAGCGGCCCGACGGGCTGGTTCCAACGCTCGGCGGGCAGACCGGCCTGAACCTTGCCACAGAGCTTGCCGAGGCGGGGATTTTGGAGAAATACAATGTCACGCTTCTGGGAACGCCGCTGGCGACCATTCGCAAGGCCGAAGACCGGGAAGAGTTCCGGGCGCTGATGCGTCAGATCGGCGAGCCGGTCCCCGAGTCGTGGATTATTGAAGATGAAGTCGCGCTGGAGAAGCTCTCCCGGAACACCGAGGCCCCGTGGCCGCTGATTGTGCGGCCCGCCTACACGCTCGGCGGGACCGGCGGCGGCATCGCCCGGACCCCGGAGCAGCTTGTCGAGATCGGCACACGCGGCCTGAAGCTGTCCCCCCGGCATCAGGTCATGGTGGAGCGGTACTTATCGGGCTGGAAAGAGATCGAATACGAGGTCATGCGCGATGCGGCGGATACGTGCATCACCGTCTGCAACATGGAGAACTTTGACCCGATGGGGATGCACACGGGGGACTCGATTGTGGTCGCCCCGTCGCAGACGCTCTCGGACAAAGAATATCAAATGATGCGCTCGGCGTCGCTGAAAATCATCCGCGCTTTGGGCATCGAAGGCGGCTGCAATGTGCAGATGACGCTGGACCCAAAATCGTTTGCCTACTATATTATCGAAGTCAACCCGCGTGTCTCGCGGTCGTCCGCGCTGGCCTCCAAAGCGACTGGCTACCCAATTGCGCGTGTGGCGGCGAAAATTGCGGTCGGCCTGCATCTCGACGAAATCCCGAACGCCGTGACGCAGAAGACACTGGCCTGCTTTGAGCCGGCGCTGGATTACATCGTCGTCAAAATCCCACGCTGGCCCTTTGACAAGTTCACGCGGGCGGACCGGCGGATCACCACGCAGATGAAGGCGACCGGGGAGGTCATGGCGATTGACCGCTCCTTTGAGGGCGCTCTGCTGAAAGCCATTCGTTCCCTCGAAATCGGGCAGGTAGGCCTGCGCCCGAAGAACGCCGATTTGCTCACCGAGATGGAGATCGAATCGGGCCTGACAGACGCGACCGATCAGCGGCTGTTTATCATTGCCGAGGCATTTCATCGGGGAATGCTGGTCTCCGAAGTGGCCGACCTGTCGGGCGTGGACCCGTGGTTTCTGACTAAAATCCAGAAGCTGGTACGCTTTGAGAACCACCTGCGGGAAAGCTGGCCGAAGTTCAAGCCCTTCGAGCCGCTCACCGTCGACGCCCGCGCCCTGCTCACCGATGCCAAGCGGATGGGCTTTAGCGACCGGCATCTGGCGTCCATTTTCGCCGTGCAGGAGCTTCATGTCCGGGGCTGGGTCAAAGAGATCGGCCTGAAACCCGCCTACAAGATGGTGGATACGTGCGCCGCCGAGTTTGAAGCCGCAACCCCCTATTTCTATTCGTGCTATGAAAGCGAGAGCGAATAAAAAGTTTCGATTTTCGGCGTATAATAGCGCATGAGCAGTCCAAACACCGAAACTGGAGTCCTTGTCAACGACATTCATTCGCGGCTGAACCCAACTTGGGTGCGCGGCATTCAGCGCCCGGACAGCGCCGCCGCGCTTCAGGCGGCAATCGTGCAGGCTGGCCGTGCGGGGTGGGGCGTCTCGGTGTCCGGGGGGCGGCACGCGATGGGCGGGCAGCAGTTCGGCACGGACACTCTTCTGCTGGATATGCGCGGCCTCGACGCTGCGGGGCCAGTGAACGCTGAGGCGGGCACGGTGGAAGTGGGGGCGGGCATTCAATGGCCCGCCCTCATTAACCATTTGGAGCGGTCTCAGGCCGAACAAGCAAAGTCCGGGGCGCGGACCTGGGCCATCGCTCAGAAGCAGACCGGGGCGAATGCGTTGACGCTGGGCGGCGCGATTTCGTCTAACGTCCACGGGCGCGGGCTGTGCATGGCTCCGTTTATTTCGGACGTTGACTCGTTCACGCTGGTGGATGTTCAGGGCAAGCGGCACGTCTGTGACCGGACGCAGAATGCCGAGCTGTTCCGTTTGGCGGCGGGCGGCTACGGGCTGTTCGGGGTGATTGACTCGCTGGTTCTGCGCCTGACGCCCCGGCGCAAGCTGGAGCGCGTGGTCTCGGTGCTTCCGCTGAACGAGCTTTTGCCATCAATGGAGTCTCGCATTGGCGAAGGGTTTTTGTACGGCGACTTTCAGTATGTCACCGATGAGACTTCGCCGGACTTCCTGCGACGGGGCGTCTTTTCCTGCTATCGGCCCGTCGATGACGCCACCCCCTTTACCCCCTCTCACAAACACCTGACTTCCGAAGACTGGCGGCGTCTGGCGGGCCTGGCTCACACCGACAAGGCCCGCGCCTTTGAGGTGTATGCCGCCCATTATCTTTCCACCTCCGGCCAAATCTACTGGTCCGACCGGCATCAAGAGGCGGTCTATGACGACGACTACCACCGGGGCCTCGGCGGGTCCGCTGCGCTTTCATCCGAGGTCATCGCGGAGCTTTATGTGCCGCGCCCGCGTCTGGTCGATTTCCTGGACACCGTGCGTGAGGACTTTCGCCGCCATTCGGTCAATTTAATCTACGGCACGATCCGCCTGATACAGCCGGACACGAACAGCTTTCTGGCATGGGCCAAAGCGCCGTATGCCTGCGTCATTTTCAACCTGCACACGGAGCATACGCCGGAAGGCATCGCGCACACGGCGGACGCTTTTCGGCGGCTTATTGACAACGCAGCGGAGCGCGGCGGGAGCTACTACCTGGCGTATGGCCGGGATGCGACGCGGGCGCAGGTGGAGAGGTGCTACCCGCAGTTCGCGGAGTTCCTGCGGCTCAAGCGGGTTTATGACCCCGAAGAGCGTTTCGTGAGCGACTGGTACCGGCATTACTGCCAGTTATTTGAGCAGAACCAATTATTTGAGCAGAACCAATGACAGACCGGCCAAGCAGTACCGCGCTGCTGATTGCCCGCGCCCTGGTTCTGCTCGCTGCCGACCCGGCGCACGCGGCCCTTGTCGCAACGGGGGCCTCCGGGGCGAGTTTTGCGCTGCTGAAAGCGGGGGGCATTCCTGTTGAGCGGTTCCGGCGTCTGGCCGGGCATCCCTGGTTTCGGGCGCTGCTGTACGCTGCCGGGCGCCGGACGCTTCCCGGCATCCTGACGCACTATGCGCGGCGAAAGCGGTTTCTGGAAGAGGTCGCCCGCGAAAGCCTGGCGGCGGGAGTGGAGCAGGTGGTCGTGCTGGGGGCCGGGCTGGACACGCTGGCTCTGCGCCTGAGTGCCGAGTACCCCCAGGTACTGTTCTGGGAGCTGGACCGGGCGGCCATGCAGGCGGTCAAGCGAAAAGGTCTGGCGGCGGCGGGGCTGGGCGGGCCAAACCTGTGCCTGCTGCCGCTGGACTTGAACACTGCGCTTCCCGGCAAGGTGCTTTCAGCCGAAAGCCGCTATCGCCCCGAATCTGCCACGCTGTTTGTCGCTGAGGGCCTGCTGATGTATCTGAATCCAGACCGCGTCGCAGAGCTTCTGCGCGACCTGCGCGGCTGCGGCGGATTGGAGAGTCGCCTGGGCTTCACATTTCTGGAAACGGGGCCAGACGGCTGCCCCGACTTTGATCCTCCAAGCCGGCTTATCCGCCGCTGGCTCCAAATCCGTGGGGAGCCGTTCCTGTGGGGGGTGAATCAAGAGGCTTTAGGGGCGTTTCTGCGGGCCACTGGCTGGACTCCCTCGGCACTGGCGACACCCAGCGATTTGCAGAGCCGCTATCCGTCCGCCTCCCCGAAGCTGCTTTCGGTCAGCGGCGACCTGGTGGCCGCCGCTGATTTCAGGTGATTTCAGGCCATCGCATACGCGGGCCGCTCGTCTTCCATCGCTGCCGGGAGGCGCATGGCGTGGGAGACGCGGTTGCGGCCTTCGCCTTTCGCATGGCACAGGGCACGGTCAGCCTGAGCAACCAATTCAGCGACGCCGAACATATTGGGGGTGAGCGTGGCGAGGCCGATAGAGGCGGTCAAAGGCCGCTCCAAACCGTCCGCCTCGGCGATGGCCTGCCGCAGACGCTCGCCGACGACGCTTGCTCCCATGACATCGGTTTCCGTCAGAATAACCGCAAACTCCTTGCCGCCGTAGCGGACGGGAATATCGGAGCCGCGTGCCGTGTCTTTCAGAAGCTCAGATAGCCGCACCAGGGCGTCGTCGCCGCGTCCGTGGCCGAATGAGTCGTTGTACGCCTTGAACTTGTCCACATCCATCAGCAGCAGCGACAGCGGGTTGCCGTGGCGCAGGGCGCGGCCCATCTCATGGTCCAGGCGGTCGTGGAACGCCCGGTGGTTCGGCAGGCCGGTGAGGGCGTCGAGGGTAGACAAGTTTTCCACCACCCGCTTCATCTCCTGCACCCGGCAGTCCGCTTCGGATAGGGCGCGGTCGCCCTCGGCCAGACGCTGCTCCATTTCGCGCTGCGCGTCCACGGCCCGCTTGACTGCGCTGACTTTGAAGGGCACGGCGGCGAGGCCGCCGAGGAGCAGCAGCCCGCCGCCTAAAAGTCCCCAGCCGAGGCTGTCTGCCGCGTGTGCGTCCGCCGCCGCCTGTGCTTCATACGCCGAGGTGGCTTTTGCGAGGCTGTCCCGGTACGACGGCTCCTCTTGCAGAAGCGTCGTCAGCTCCCGGTAAAAGTCGGGCTTCTGCGTGCTGCCGGGCGGGGGGAGAGCTGATAAAATAGACTGTGCTGCGCCGAGCATGGCTGTCTGCGACGTGTCGGCGGCGGTCAGCGGCGCGGCGGCCCCGCCGGTGCGCGGCAGGGTCAGCTCCCCGGCTTTCCACTGCGCCGTGACTGTCTTCAAATCCTCGGCCCGCGTTTCTCGCTGTGCCGGGTCCGCGCTTTGCAGGGACAGGGCGCTCAGGCACACCCGCCCGGCGAGCATCTGCTGCCCGGCGGCGGCGCTGAGAGTGTGCGCGGCCTGCGGCGAACCCGCCTGCGCCGAATGCAGGGCAATTTGCCCGCCGGTCGCGGCCAGGGCCAGCCCGCCGAGGGCAAAACCGTACCAGCGGGTGAGCCGCCCGATGCCCGAGGGCGGCGTGGCATTCGCCGTGGGTGTGTGAGTGATATTCCGTGCTGCCAGGGTGACGGCCATAAGTTAAGTATCCTTAAGTTGTCTTTCTTCTGTGTCTGACACCTCCCATTGTCGGCACTAGTACGGGGGCGGTTCCCTGTGCCAAATACCGGAAGGTGAGAAGGTGCGAGAGACACACGGGGCTGAACCCCCATGCTTCGAAGGGCAATTCCCCGCCTGCGCGGGCATCAGACAACTTACCGTAAGCGTTCTTAACTCTTCGCCCGCGAAGGCGGGGGCTTGCACTTTTAAAGCACGGGGGTTCAGCCCCGTGTCTTTCTTTGCTTCGGAGAGGCAGGATTTGCCGCCGCCGGTCCCGAATACTCCCCCATGCCAACTGACACACTTTCCGAACCCACAGCCCCCGTGCCGCTCGTTGCCGTCATCATGGGCAGCAAGTCCGACTGGGAAACGATGCGCCATGCCGACGAGATGCTGACACAGCTTGACATCCCGCATGAGTGCCGGATTGTCTCCGCGCACCGAACGCCGGACCTGATGGCCGAGTTCGCCCGCGACGCCGAAAGGCGGGGCCTCCAAGTCATCATTGCCGGGGCGGGCGGGGCCGCGCACCTGCCCGGCATGGTCGCCGCGCAGACGCTCGTGCCGGTGCTGGGCGTCCCCGTGCAGAGCCAGGCCCTGAGCGGGCAGGACTCGCTGCTGTCCATCGTGCAGATGCCCGCCGGTATCCCGGTAGGCACGCTCGCCATCGGCAAAGCGGGCGCAACCAACGCCGCCCTGCTCGCCGCCGCCATCCTGGGCACGACCCGCCCCGCCCTGCGCGAGCGCCTGCGTCAGTTCCGGTCGGCACAGACCGAAAAAGTGCTGGGGGAGACGCTGGGAGAGTGAATAGGCACAGAACCAAAAAAGGCCGGGGGCATTCGCCCCCGGCCTGCGGTCTCAAAGGAAGTCTGACGGCCTCAGTAGTTGGTGAGGGCGCTCAGCAGACCCGCGCCGTTGAACGACCCCCAGCCGGTTGCGTCGTCGTAGCCGGTGACGGCGGGGTAGTAAAGGTTCGTGCTGCCGTCGGCGATGTCATGGAAGTCAGTGGCGTAGGTGGCGGGGACTTTGGCGATGCTGTAAACCGCCGGATTGGCCTGGCCCAATGGAGCCTTGCCAGCGGATTGGCGCTGCTCGTTGACGAGAGCGGTGAAGGCCGCCCACAGGGGCGCGGCGCAGCTCGTGCCGCCGTAGATTACCCAGCCGCCGTTGTAATAGATCGCATAGCCCGTGTAAGGATCGGCGTCCAGCGCGACGTCTGGGACGTTGCGGTAGGCCGTGGAGCCTTTGGACGCGGCTGAGTAGACGCCGCTCTGGTAGGACGGCAGCGGCCAGACGCTGCTGATGCCGCCGCCGCCCGCCCCGGCGCTCGCAGAGCCGCGATTCCAGGTAGTCTCCTTGAGGTACGCGCCGCCCGCGCCGCTGGTCGAGAGCGACGTGCCGCCGACGCCGCACATATAGGGCTGGGAGGCGGGGTCGTCCACAGCCGGCTTGGTGCGCCGATAATCGTAGGCACCGCTGTCGCCTGCAGCGGCGTAAATGGTCTGCCCCTGCGCGGCCATCTGCTTGAAGGCGTTCTGCTCCGCCGTGCGCGTCGAGGCCGTCTCGTACTGCTCGGCCTCGCCCCACGACGTGCTGACCTGTTTGGCCGAGTTGTCTGCGGCGATGCGGTTGTATGTGTCGATGACGCCAGTGGTCGTGTTCGGCCCTTCGTAGACCACGACCTTAGTGGCACTCGGCGCGAGGGCGATCTGAAGCTCAATATCCAGAGTCACCTCACCGGCCCCGCTGCCGGACGCGCCCGAATAGCCATCGACCAGGACGGTTTGTAGAGGGACGGCGGGCAGGCCGAACTGCGACTCGTAGGCCGCGATATCGGCGGCCTTGAAGCCGTCCAGCTCGAACAGGCCCAGGGTCTGCCCCGAGCCGGTGGCGGTCGTGCCGTTCAGTTGGTAGGCCGTCTTGATGTCGGAAGGCTGAAGGCCGCCGCTCGGGCCGGACCCCGTCTGATAGGGCAAGGCCAGTGGGTCGACGCTCTGGGGGGCCAGGCGGGACTGCGCGTGCCAGACGGCGGCGTCCTCTAGGCCCGCCACACCGGCCAGTCTCCCGGCTAGGCCCGCTGGAATTGTCGGCTCGCGGTCCGGCGCGTGGAAGACGTGTCCGCTGGCGTCCTGATACTGAAACAGGGAGACGCCAAACGCAGACTCGACGGCGGAAGACGGGCCGACGACGTCCAGCACCAGCCGGTTGGTGTGAGTCCCGGTGACGGTCAGCCCTTGGGACCGGGCGAAAGCGGCCACGGCGTCGTAGTCGGCCTGGGTCGGGCCGAAGGTGGCCGCGAACTGGGCGGCGGAGAGGAACTGGCCGAAGCGCGGGTCGTTCGGGTCGGACAGCCCGCCCAGCAGGTCGTCTAGCGCGTCCGGGCGGCGCACGGGCAGCGTCAGTGCCAGCGACACGGGTACGTCGGGGCGCAGGCGGCCTAGGCCGCGTGCCGATGCCAGCGCGGCGGCGGGCAGGTGTCCGGGCAGGGTGACGCGGGCGGGCGGCGGGGCGGCGGCTACGGCGGCCGCAGCGCTCAGGATGGCCAGGGCGGCTCCGATGGTCCGGGCGGTCCGGGCGGGGCGGCGGGAGCGGATGTGCATATGGGGAGCCTTTCTCGTTTCTGGTGCTTCGTCCCGCAGTTCCGTCCTGATGCCGGCCATGATGCTGCGGTTGGTACACTATATCACGTTTTTTCGTCTTTCGCCAGTGCCTTGACGCCCGCCCCGAAAGTTTGGTACACTGGCCCATGCCTGTCCCGTCAATTGAACCGGTTCAGCCGCCGCGCCTCTCTCCGGGCGACGCCGTCCCGGTCCAGAGCCACGCCCTGAGCGGCCAGGACTCGCTGCTATCTATTGTGCAGATGCCCGCCGGTGTTCCCGGCGGGACGCTTGCTATCGGCAAAGCAGGCGCGACGAATGCTGCCCTGCTCGCCGCCATTTTGGGCACGACCCGCCCTGCCCTGCGCGAGCGCCTGCGACAGTTCCGGCAGGCACAGACCGACAAAGTGCTGGGAGATACGCTGGATGGATGATCTAATTTTTGAGACGCCGCGCTTGTGGGGTCGGCGTCTGCGGGCCGAAGATGAGGAGGCGCTGCTGATTGTCTACGGCGATGCCGAGACAATGCGCTGGGTGGGGGACGGGCAGACGCTCACACGGGAGCAGTGTTCCCAATGGATTGACGTGACCTATCGCAACTACGCGACACGCGGTTATGGCCTGTCTGCGCTTGTGCTGCGTGAGACTGGCGTTGTCATCGGGTTCTGCGGTCTTGTCCATCCGGGAGGACAGCCAGACGTTGAGCTGAAATATGCGCTGGCGCGTCCCTATTGGGGGCGGGGCCTTGCCACCGAAGCTGCTCGCGCCATGCTTGCCTTCGGCGCGGAAAAATTCCAGATGGTGCGTGTTATTGCGACGGCTTACCCGCAAAACAGGGCGTCTCATCAAGTGCTGAAAAAATCGGGGATGCAGGCTGCCGCTGACCGATACAAGGAAGATGGTACTGTCGGGCGTGTGTTTGTGTGGTCGCCTGAGAGAAGCAAAGAAATCATACTGCCGGGCGCGACTCTCGGCATTCTGGGCAGCGGGCAGCTTGGCCGGATGCTGGCGCTGGAAGCGCGGGCGATGGGCTACCGGGTGCATACTCTCTCGCCGGACACGGACACGCCGACGGGGCAGGTGGCCGACCTCGAAGTGACAGCGGCGTATGACGATTTAGACGCCGTGCGGGAGTTTGCGCGGGGCGTGGACGTGGTGACGTTTGAATTTGAAAACGTGCCTGCCGCGACGGTGGAGGCCGCCCTCAGTATTGTTCCTGTTCGGCCTGGCGGGCGTGCCCTGCATATCGCGCAGCATCGGGGGCGGGAAAAGGCATGGCTGTTGGAGAACGGCATTCCCTGTGCGCCGTTCCGGCACGTCGGCACGCGGGAAGAGCTGGGCGCGGCGCTGGAAGAATTGGGAACGCCCGCGATCCTGAAAACCGCTGGTTTCGGCTACGACGGCAAGGGACAGGTGCGGATTTACGACGCCGCCGAAGCTGATGTCGCGTGGGAAACCCTGGGCGAGCAGCCGTGCGTGCTGGAAGGTTTTGTGTCGTTTGAGCGCGAGATTTCGGTGGTCGGTGTGCGCGGTCTGGACGGCGCGTTTGAGTGGTTTGGCCCGATACAAAACAGTCACGTCAATGGCATTCTGGACGTGTCTGTCGACACACTGCGCGGTCTGCCCCTCGAAGTCCCCTCGGACGCCCGTGAGCTGACCCGGCGCATCATGGAGGGGCTGGAAGTGATTGGCGTGCTGTGCGTGGAGTTCTTCGTGACCTCGGGCGGGGGGCTGTTTGTCAATGAGATGGCTCCGCGCCCGCATAACTCGGGGCACTTGACGATTGAAGGGCACGCGACCAGTCAGTTCGGGCAGCAGCTCCGAGCCGTCTGCGGCCTGCCGCTCGGCTCCTCCAATCCTCTGCGCCCGGCGGCGATGGCAAATCTGCTCGGCGACCTTTGGGCGGGCGGCGAACCCGACTGGGCCGCCGCACTGGCTCTGCGCGGCAGCTCTCAGTCTGAGGCTACCTTCGTGGAGGACTTGCCTACCGTCTCGCTGCACCTGTACGGCAAGGCAGAGCCGAAGCCGGGGCGCAAGATGGGACACCTGACGGCGGTGGCTGACACGGCCGAAGAGGCCGAGCGTTTGGTGCGGCAGGCCCGCGCCGCTTTAACCGGCGCGTCGGCTGGGTAGAAGCTCTAAAACACACAGGAACCTAAAATGCTCAACAATAATTATCCACATGAAGTTTTAGACGACGCCGCCGCGATGGCCGAACGGGCGTTTGAAGTGCTGACCGCCGCCGCCCGCGAGGCAGTCGCCGCACGAGGCAAGTTCACGCTGGCTTTGACTGGTGGCTCCGGCCCGAAGGGGCTGTATCAGCGGCTGGCGCAGGAGCCGGGAAGCGTGGATTGGGCGAACACGTATGTCTTCTTAGGTGATGAGCGGTTTGTGCCTTACGAGGACAAAGACTCAAACTTTGGGATGTGCAAAAAGTCGTTGCTGGACCATGTGCCCGTGCCTGCTGACAATGTCCTGCCTATCCCGACGGACACCGGCACAATGGAAAAAGCTGCCACCGACTATGCCGCGACCCTGACCCGTGTTCTGACGCCCGCCGCCGGGCAGCCGCCGGTGCTGGACTTGATCCTGCTTGGCATGGGCGATGACGGCCACTGCGCGTCGCTGTTCCCCGGCAAGCCGACTTTGGAAATCACCGATGCCTGGACAACCGGCAGCACGCCCGGAACCCTGCCGCCGCCGGTGGGCCGCGTCACCGTCACGTTCCCGGTGCTGAACGCCGCCCGGAACGTGCTGTTCTTAGTGCCGGGCGAAGGCAAGGCCAAAGCCGTGCGGGACATTTTTGAGCGCAGCCCGCCCAAAGAAGTCCATCCCTCCGCCGCCGTTCAGCCCATGGACGGCACGCTCCTGTGGCTGCTGGATAAACCCGCCGCCTCGCTGCTGACCCGATGACGGGCGCAGAGCTGGAAAATTCCTGGCACGAGACGGCAGGGGCCGCAGGTATGCGCGAGGCCGACGTGGACGCGGCATGGCAGGATTTGGCCCGCCGCTATGCCGAGCCGGAACGGGCCTACCACACGCTGACGCATATCGGCGCGATGCTGGCTGTGGTGGACGAGTTCGCGGGCGCGGCCAAAGACCCGCTTGTCCTGCGCCTTGCCGTCTGGTTCCACGATGCTGTTTATGACACCCGGCGCACGGACAACGAGGAAGAAAGTGCCCGCTATGCGGCCCAAACTCTGCAAACCGCCGCCCTGCCGCTGCCGACATTGGCCGCTGTGGAGCGGCTGATACTGGCGACCAAAACGCACGAAGCCGCCCCGGACGACGGCGACGCGGCGCTCCTGCTGGACGCCGATTTAGCCGTTCTCGGCGCGGCCCCCGACGACTACGACCACTACGCGCAGGCCATTTGTCACGAATACGCTTGGGTCGCCGAAGACCGCTACCGGGAAGGACGCCGCAAAGTGCTAAACAGTTTTTTGGAACGCCCCCGGCTGTATCACACCCCGGTACTTTACGAGCGTCTGGAAAAGGCCGCCCGCGCCAACTTGACACGCGAAAGCGAGGGACTAGCATGAACCCCCGTGACCATTTGGCAAACGAGCGGACGTTTCTGGCCTGGGTGCGGACAAGTATCGCCCTGCTCGGGTTCGGCATTTTGATTGCCAAGCTCCGCTTTCTGGGGATTGCCCCGGAAGCGGGAGTGCGTTCCGGGCGGCTGGGGCTGGCCTTTGCGGTAGCAGGGCTGGTGACCCTGCCGCTGGCGGCATGGCAGTACGAGTGGACGCGGCGGATGATTGACGGGGCGGCGTACAAGACGCCGACGTTTCTGATTTTCGGCTTTGTGGCGCTTGTCTTCGGCCTCGGCTTGGCAAGCGTGCTTTATCTGATTGTTTTGCTCAAATAACAGGTCGAAAATTGGCGAATTTGGGATACAATAGAGCTATGGCACTGCATCTCACCCGCGCCGTCAGCCGGAAGTTCCTGCTGGCAGGCCGTCAGCTTCAGGAAGTGACTTCTTCATGGTTTCAGCGCGCGCTGACTCCGGCCCGGCCGGTGCCTCGCTCCGAGGCGGCGGACGCCTATAGCCACCTGCATAAAAGCGGCGAGATGAACCACCTCGGGCACTATAAATGCGACCTGTGCGGCTCGGAGATGCATCTGTCTCCGGCGGCAGGGCAGGGGACGGTCGGCCCGCAGTATGACTGGGAGTGCAACGGATGCGGGGCAATTGACTGCACGAGCTTTCGGATTTGCCGGTGCGGGCGGCAGACGGTTCTGGAAAAGCACGGCGGGAGCGGGCGCGAGCTGCCGGTCTCGTTGAACGCGGGCGGCTGTACCGAATGCGAGCGGTGCGTGGTCTGCGATGGCATTCTGGCTGTCGGCAACCTCAAGTGGTTTTATGGCCGCTGGACGCACTTCTACCCGGACACCGAGTTCGACCGGCGCACGATGCAGGAGTACACGGTGACGCGGGAGCGGTCGCTCTTTTACGGCTTTCACGCCCACTACTCCTGCACCGAGAAATCCCCCGCTGCTGTCACCCACGCCCTAGAGTCCCGCGTTCCCGAATGGTACGCGCAGGGCATGGCAAAGCAGACCGCCGAAGAGCAGGAACGTCTGCGCTTTGAGCATCGCTGCCTCGTCTGCAAATCTCCGCTCGACCCCGCCTCGCGGATTTTAAGCCGCGAAACACATGCCCGGTGTCAGCAGGCTTCTCAAAACACCCGCTCCACCAAACCATAGCCGATGAGGCCGCCCAGAATTGTCCCTGCGCCGCCCACAAACCCTGCCCACGCCGCTGTTCGCCAATTTGCGCCGGGGGCCATTGCCCGCGTCGCCAGTGGGCCGAGCGTCAGGCCAATCACCATCTCCGCGACGATGATATAATACGGCGTGTGCCCCAGCATCCGGCTGTTTTGATAGCGCCACCAGTGCGCGTGCCAGGCCATTTCCTCGTAAAACGGGATGTTCACCGCCCCCAGCAGAGCCGTCAGCGCCATGCCCCGCAGATTGCCCAGCCGCTGCATGAAGCGGCGGCCCAGGTAGCCAATCTGCGCGGCGACCACAAGCCACGCCGTCGGCATCCAGAACGGCGACAGGCCAATGTAGGGACTGCGGCTGACTGAGTAATCTAAAGTCCCCGTAAACGTCACGCACAGCGCATCGGCGACAAGCTCCATCAGGCCCAGCCCCAGCCCGAACAGCAAAAGCCGCGCCATTGGCCGGTCTTTGTAATACGCCACATGAGCGGCGAACACGGCCAAGCTGACGGCGTTCAGCGCCGCCGCCGTGCGCCCATCCGACCAGGGCTGGTCTCGCAGCACGAGCACGCTCACGACAGACAGCGCAATCGTCGCCAGCACCGTCCGCAGCCGCGCCGTTTCCAAATCGTTATCAAGAGTTGCCGTCACACACATACCAACACGCACGGGCGGCGCAGGGTTCGCGTGCGTGGAACGACCGGGGCCGCGAACGTGGTACTATGAAGAGCCATGACGATTGCAAAAAACTGGCGGGAGGTAGACTGGGCTATTTTAGGCAGTGCGCTGCTGATTTGTCTCGGCGGCGTTCTGGCGATCAAAAGCGCCCTTCATCTGGACCCGCACCCGCTGGACATGGTTCGCAAGCAGATTTTCGGGGCCGTGCTGGGCCTTGCCGTGGCGGTCCTGCTGGCCCGGACCGACTACGAGGTCCTGCTCAAGCGCTTTGCCCGCTATTTATATCCGCTTAACATTAGTCTACTGGTGCTGGTGCTGACCCATTTTGGCGGCCATGAGGCCAAAGGGGCGAGCCGCTGGATACGGCTCGGCCCGGTGCAGCTTCAGCCGTCCGAGTTCGCCAAAGTCATTATCATTGTCACGCTGTCCCTGTTTCTGGTGCGCCATGCCGAGACGATGACGCAGTGGCCGACGGTGCTGAAATCGCTGGTGCATATCGGCGTGCCGATGCTGCTAATCGCTAAACAGCCCGATTTAGGCACGTCGCTGGTGCTGCTTGCTATCTGGTTCGGCATGATGACGATTGGCGGGGCGCGGCTGCTGCATTTGGGAACCCTTCTGCTGGCCGGGGCGCTGCTGTTCGGCGTGGTCTGGCATTTTAACCCCGGCGGCGTGCTGAGAGAGTATCAGCGAAACCGCCTGGAAGTCTTTCTCAACCCTGCCGCCGACCCTCGCGATGCGGGCTACCACCTGCGGCAGAGCGAGATTGCTATCGGGGCGGGCGGCATCAGCGGCGAGGGCTACAGTAAAGGAACGCAGAGCGTGGGCGGCTACGTGCCGGAGCATCACACGGACTTTATTTTTACGGTGTTCGGCGAAGAAGGCGGCTTCATCGTCTGCGGCCTGTTGCTGGCACTCTATTTAGTGCTCTTAGAACGCGGCGTAGTGGTGATGGCTGAGTGCGATGACCTTCTCGGGCGCCTTTTGGCGGCGGGCGTGCTGTCTATGCTGACATTCCATGTCGTTGTCAACGCGGGCATGACGATGGGGATTATGCCCGTCGTCGGCGTCCCCCTGCCGTTTGTGTCGTATGGCCTGAGCAGCCTGCTGGTCAACTTCACCGCCGTCGGTTTGCTGCTGTCCGTCGCCGCCCGCAAGCATCGGGTGATGTTCTAGGCGATGTTCTCTGCGGGCGGTACGACGGGCGCATTTTCTGGGTACAACCGAGATGTTAAAGAATCTTAGGTAACAGGAGACAGCGATTTTGCCGCAACTGCGTTCCGTCCTCGCCGTGTTCGTCTGCGGAGCATTCTGGACGCTTCTGGGGCTTCTCCTGGGGGCGGTATTTCGGTATCCCTGGCTGGGGCTGACTGCGGGGCTGGCCTTTGGGCTTGGCTACTGCCTGTTCGGCTCCTGGGCCGCCGAAAAGTTTCCCCTGGATGTCTGGGAGGCGCGGATGCTGTCCCAGGATCAGGCCCCAAACGCCTATGAAATGCTGCTGGAGCTGAGTGAGAAGACCGACACGCCGCAGCCGACCCTCTACACCTGTTCCCGGCCTGATACCAATGCGTTTGTCGTGGCCGGGCGCGAGGGCACCCGTTCGGTGGTGATGAGCCTGGGCCTGACGCGGCATCTGGAACGAAGCGAGGTGCAGGCGGTGCTGTCCTTGCTGATGGCCCGACTGGCGACCGGGGCAATGCCGGGGTGGACGGTGACGGCGACGCTGGCGGGGCTGCCGCTGTATCTGGGGGCGAGTCTCCAGAAGCGGCCCGCACTGGCATGGCTGGGCACAGGCATCAATGCCTTTTTTTCGCCCCTGAGCCGGGAGCTGGTGCGGCTGGGGTGCGACCCCGGCGTAGTGCTGGCCGCTGATGTTCACGCCGTGCATCTGGCGGAGGAACCGGGGGCGCTGCCGTCGGCACTTGCGAAAATTGAAGCAGCGCGGGAGCCGCAGGTCGCCGGGCAAAACGGGCTGGGAACCGACGTGCTGTTTGTCGTATCCCCCTTCGGTCCCTCTGATGTCTCCGCACGGGTGGCCCGAGCCGATGCGGTGGTGGCGGCCCGTGAAACTTGAAAGCTGAAATTATGAGAAAACCCGGTGACTCCAATGCGCTTCTCTGGGCAGCACTTCCTGAGCTGACACTCAATGCCGCGCAGACCGCCGCCCTGTGCGGCATTTCCGTCCGTCAGCTTGGCTACTGGACCCGGCAGGGCTATCTGATCGCGCAGGGGCAGGGAGCACGGCGTGGGTACAGTCTAGACACGGTGCGAAGGGTGCTGGCAATCCGTAAAACCATGGAAGATGGGGCCTCGCTCCGGCAGGCGCTGCAGCAGGTCCCGGCGCATTTGCAGGGCTGGGATGACTGCCCTGCGCCTGCCACGTCGCCGCTTTCGGCAGATTTGGACGCGCTGGCAAGTGGCCTGCGCGGCTTTTTTAAGTTCAATCCGCACACCCGCGATCATGCGGGCGGGCTGGCGATCAAGCTGGGGCGAGCGGAGGCGGATGTGCGACAGGCCGCCGAGCATCTCTGCCAGGCGGGCTTTCTGCATCAATCGCTGTGTCAGGGGCTGGTCATTTTTCGTCAGTCCGCGTTCGCTGCCCTGGAGGGGGAGGCCGCGCATGGCTGAACCTATCATACCGCGCACTCCCTTCGGTCTGCCCGCGCTGGACACGCTTCTGCATGGCGGTTTGCCTGCTGGAAACTCGCTGCTGGTGCAGGGAGCGCCGGGCACGGGCAAGACCATTCTTGGAATGCACTTTTTGCAGGCGGGCATCACGCAGTTCGACGCGCCGGGCCTAATGGTGCTGTTTGAGGAGCATCCACGCCGCCTCATCCGGGACGCTGCCGCGCTGGGCTGGGATTTTGACGGCTTTATTCGTGAGCGCCGCCTGCTGCTGGTGCTGACTTCCCCCGACGCGTTTCTGCGCGAGCTGGCCGATGATCAGTACCGAATGCTGATCCAGGACTACGGCTTGAAGCGGGTGGTGGTGGACAGCCTGACTCAGTTTGAGAGCTATCCGGACGCCGCCGAGCAGGCCCGCGTGCGCTTTGAGCGCGTGGTCAATGCCCTGCGCCATGAGAACCTCTCGGTCATGATGACCCGCGAGACCAACATCCGCGAAGCGCCGTTTCCCGTCACCCCCGAAGAATATCTGGCGGACACCGTCATCAGCCTGGAATACCGCCGTCAGGCCGAAGCCCGCGACGCCCGCCGCATCCGCCTGCTGGAAGTCCTCAAGCATCGCGGCTCGCCGCATTCCTCCTCCCCGCACCCCTTCCAGATTGCCGAAGGCGGCATTCAGATTGCCCCCGGAGCCATGCCGGACGCCTGACCCGCCCGGCCTCAAAAATCCCTGCAAAACTTAACACTGTCTTAACACAATCTCCTACAGCACTATGTTATAATCTTCTTGACCCTCTCCCTTCCTCGTTCTGACCCTCTCCCTTCCTCGTTCTGACCCTCTCCCTTCCGAGAGAAGAGCCAGACCGAGCGGGTTTTGGTTCCCATCCTAACCCCCGCGCCAGGAGCGCCTATGCGTATTGAAAAGCTCGAAGACCGCGAAGAGTTTGTAGACCTCGTGGCCCAGGCCGTCATTGACAAAATCGAGGAGCGTGACCGGATTGAAGGTCTGGTCGGCTTGGTCGTCGCCCGCGTCTTGGGCCTGCAAAAAGAGCAGGCGCAGGCCGGCGCGGTGCTGGCCGAGACGCCCCCCACGTAAGTCGTTGACTTTTTCGCTGTTCATCTTACTCCGCACTACCTACCATTCATTGAGGGAGAGACCACCATGCCGCACATTGACACATCAGGGGCAGAGACCCCCGACCCCGCCGCCGAGACAATGGACACCGCTGCCGCACAGCGCGTCGAACAGGAAAGAATGACCCGCCGGGCCGCCTTGCGAAAGCTGGGCTTCGGCGCAGGGATTGCCGCCTTCTCGCTTTTGGGCGTAGATGACTTTGCCCGCATGGTGGGGCAGCGGCTAGAGCGCAACGCCCGCGACAACAAAACGGCGATGGCCGTTGCTAAAGAGTTCCAAAGCGCGGGCATTGCATTTGCTGAAGCAAACCCGAGCGGCCCATCGGAGCAACCTTGCCATGATTGTATTTCAGGCTGTGAAAGTATTCCCTGTTACTTCTGTGCTGACTGCGGCAGCGATTGTGACTCAGGAATCTGGCCGTTTAGAAAAACTACTCAGAGACTCATAAAAGCACCTGTAATGACTGATCCGACAAAGTGCCAGGATAAGTGTGATCAGGCGGTTATATCAAGCTTGACAGCGAAGCTGCCACTGCCGCAGAATATCAAAGACTGCGTTTCAGACTGTGCAAAGGGTAATTTAGCCGATATGAAAAACTGTACGCAAGACTGTTTGAGCCCAGTAATTCCGTCAGGAAATACTCTTGCGATACAAGTCAAAGCATACCTTGAATGCTGTTACACCGCTTGCGATGCGGGGTGCGATGGCACTCCATCTTGCAAATTCTAGGGCTTACACACTGAAAACCCTAAATCCTCATATTTGGCTGTGGTTTTGCTTGCTTCATCATTGTATCTTTGTTTTGACGGCGTCTCCCATGCCAGCGTTTTACTGGTGCTACCGTTCGAATCAATTGGGAGACGCCCACACAGCTAGAACTGCTGTAACTGGTGCAGATACAACTCATTCAACTTGATAACATCTTATTTACGCCGCCTTCAGGCAGGGCTATTGGTGGTCAATAGTGTTCTCAAAGAATGCTCTTTGAATCGAGATGCAAAACTTGTTGTCTGTTTGAACCGAGTTATAAGCGCGTTTTTGCTCTGAAGGTTTAACAATGACACTATTTCAAAATAGAAAAAAGTGGGTTTTCGCTGGATTTTTAATAGCCCTTGTTGTTTTACTCTTGGTATGGATGTCTTTCAGGAAAAAATCGCTGGAAGTCAATGCTGGAAGCTATCTACTTTCACCCAATGGAAGTTACTGTTTCGGCATTCAAACAACACCACCACTCTTGCACCTTGTCAACCTGCAAACTATGCATGAGCAAAAAGTCGGTTTAGTTCAGATTGACCCGGTGAATGTAACTTGGGCGGGTAATTCTCAAAGCGTTTGGACAACTAAATACTCCAGCACTGACAAAACAACTGCCTTCTTGCTGGCTGATGTTTTCGCGGGTTCCGGCCAGAAGGAGGTATTTCGTCTTTCTGGTAACCAAGCTATTGACCTGTCAATGTCACCAGATGGAAAAATACTAGGGTTTTTCAACTTTCTTGACAAGAAGCAGATGTGCGTTTACGACACACTAACCCATAGTTTGAACAGCGTACCCGGCTACTCGAGGAGAAGCGGCGGAAACGAATTGACTTGGTCGGCGGATGGGAAAAAAGTGATCTTCGCAGCGCGAAATCAGGCTCACAAAGAGGGGTTAGTCTTGTATGACACGCTCGGTAAAAAAACGAAATTTTTCCCCTATACCTGCGACTCTTTTGCAATTTCGCCCGACGGTCAGTCTTTCGCCGCTGTCCGTTTGACCAGTTATCCCAAGCCTCGGGCGACTGTGACGATTGTTCGTACTAGCGATGGAAGACTTCTGCATTCGCTTGACCTGCTTGTAAGCGTCGCTGGTCGAATCGTCTGGAACCGTAACGGTCAAGCTATTTACTACGTCTCTCACTGGTTAGAAAAGGCGCCCCAGATTGAGAGCCTGAATGCTACTAGCGGGCAGCAGAAAACTCTACTTGTGCCGAGTGGGCCTTCCACAGTCGGATTGATTGGTATAGCGGGATCGACATTGTATTACACCACAGCCACCGATGTATCTCACAGTCAACTGTCCCGCCTGCCTTTGTAGGCTTTTCGCTTTAAGATTGAGTTTTTGAGGTTGAGAGTTTTTATGCTGAGACATCCCATTATATTTGTGGCTGTGTTTATGTTTTTGCTTCTGAGCCTTTCCGGCTGTTATTCTTCTTCTCCTGTTTCCTCTGCGGGATCAAAAGGCGAGAATGGCGAACAAGTGGCACAAAATTGGCAGCGTCAAGGGGTCATCTCGGAGCAGCAACATATTCGGGCTATGAACACATTGAAAAGTATTAGGCAAACAGGAAGAGTCTCTGATGATGATTTGAATTGGTTGCTGGCTTTGCTGACGCAACCAACCAGCAATCCTACAGCGATGCATTTGCTTGTAATGGCTGAACTCATTAATATCAGTTCGCCTTCTGATGCCCAAAGCCAAAAAATACGCAACTCCATGCTTCCTTTTGAGCAGAGCAGTGATCCTACAGAGCAGCAATTGGCGATTCTGACTATTAACAATCTAGCCGAAAAGACACATACTATTAATCCACTGTGGATGTGGCTATTTGCTGTTTTTATCCTTGGCGGTGTTATTTTTATGACGCATAAACAAATCAATAAGAATGGCTACGGAATGAATCGGAAGTGACAAATGCCTCTCAAAATTGGGACACAAATTGATATATCTAATGGTGCAACAGATTGGATAAATGCAAAATTACCAGACAATGATTTGCTGAGTTTGCCTATCATTGTCCAGTTTTGGGCTGTCTCTTGCCCTGTCTGCAAATTTAACCTCCCCAGACTTCAGCAATTGGTGGGTCTTTATGCCTCTGTTGGCTTGCAGTTAATCTCTGTACATATGCCGCGCATGGGATCAGACATGGATGTGGAGAAAGTCAAAGCTGCCGTGGAAGAATTGGGGCTGACCGGGCCATGTGCCATTGACAACCAGCACATCTTGGGCGACCGCTTTGAGACCGGCGGCGTCTGGCCCTGCTACTTCCTCTTTGACGCCGAAGGCAAGCTCAGGAGCCGGGCGGCGGGGGCACTTGGCTTGAAGATGGCCGAGAACTCGCTCAAACGAATGCTGGGAACGCTGGACGGGGAAACGGCAGGGACGGGAGAAGCACGATGAGCGTACTTGTTGGACAGCCTGCCCCGGACTTTACTGCCCCCGCCGCCTTTCCCGGCGAAAGCGCCGCAAACCCCATGCGGACGGTCAGCCTCAGCGACTACGCGGGCCGCTGGCTCCTCGTCCTCTGGTATCCCGGCGACTTCACCTTTGTCTGCCCCACCGAGATACTGGCCTTCTCAGACCGAATGGAAGAGTTCGCTGACGCCGAGACGGACATCCTCGCCGCCTCCGTGGACTCGGTCTACAGCCACCGAGCGTGGGCGCGGACGCCCCGCGCAGAGAACGGCATCGCGGGAGTGGGGTTTCCAATCTTGTCCGATGCCACGCACCGGATTTCGCGGGAGTGGGGCATTCTGTTGGAAGACGAAGGCGTAACTCTGCGCGGGCTGTTTATTCTGGACCCGGAGGGTGTGGTGCAGTACGGGGCTTTGCATAACTTGAACGTGGGGCGGTCAGTGGATGAGACGTTGCGGGTGCTGGCGGCCTTGCAGTCAGGTGGGCTGTGCGGGTCGGACTGGAAGCCGGGGCGGGAGACGCTGACACCATGAAACGCAAGAGGCTAGGGTTCACACTGATTGAGCTACTCGTCGTCATCGCCATCATCGCCGCGCTAGCGGCGATTTTGTTCCCTGTCTTCCTGTCTGTCCGCGCCAAAGGGCGGCAGACAGCGTGTGTGTCCAACCTGCATCAACTCAGCTTAGGCATCTTGCAGTATGCTGGGGACTACGACGACCATTATCCCTATGGCGGCGATCCCACTGACCTTGTTCCTAACGGCTGGCAGGGAAGTCCTTATGCAGCGGCGGTTCAGGGGATGCGGGATCAAGATCAAACACTGCCAAACGTGATGAGTGCGTTTGTCAAAGACAAAGAGCTTTGGCGCTGCCCCGCTGACACCGGGTTTGACTTTGGCGGGGTGAGTGAAAATCTGCCAATGGATGCTCACCCGACCTGTTTTACTGCCTTTGGCATGAGCTATGCCTACACTACTCAACTTGCGCTCGAAGGGCAAACGATTACTGGGGTTCGTGCTTGGAGCCGTCAGCCGCCTTACAGTGAGCATGATCCCGCTGACATTCCTCTCCTCTTCGATGCCGTCGGCCACTGGCACGGTGGCACAGAACCAAAAGACGAGCGACGTAACCTCGTTATGCTGGATGGGCACGTCATCACTGCAAATCAAAACCGCTGCTTGGAACTAAAGCACATTGTCTTTACTATCCCAACGCCGACTTCTATCAAATGACCTCCACCGAGTACCACGTCAACGAGTTTGCGGTTCACAGCGAGATCGCCCTGCCGTTTGACGCCTGCGCCCGCGCCGCCTGTCCCGTTCCCGACGCCAGCCACATCACCCTGCGCCGGGGTTCGCTGGCGCATATTCCCTCCCTGCTTCGCACCCTGCGCCGTCAGATGGTCTACGATGTCGGCGACGGCTTCCTCATTGAGCCAAATGGGTTGGCCCTGCACATTGACCTCAAAGCCACGACGCTAACGGTAGACTGCGCCGACGAAAAGCTGTCCGCCGCCGCCGCGTGGGCCTTTCATGCCGGGCTGGGCGCGGCCACCATTGCGCGGGGCGGCGTCCCCTTGCACGGGGCCGGGCTGGAACTCGATGGGCGAAACATCGCCCTTCTGGCGGCGTCAGGCACGGGAAAGTCCACGCTGACCTGGTTCCTGCTGGAACACGGAGCGCGGTTCGGCAACGACGATTTAATACCGACCTACCTGACCGAAACGGGCACACTGGCCTACCCGTCCGTATCGCTGTTTCCCAAGTTGCAGCGTGAGGCCGTCGACCGGCACGGCCTGGACCCAACCGCCCTGCGCCCCGCCGACTACGGCACGGGCGAGGAGGAATACTACGCCCCGCTCCGGCCTGAGCAGCGCACCCCCGGCCCCGCCCCGCTGGCCGCCGCGTTCCTGCTGCGCCCCCGGCCCGAAGCCGAGGGCGGCCCGGTGATGGCGGAGCGGATGCCCGAAACCGAGGCGGCCCTGACATTTCAGGCCAACCTGCATACCCTGTGGCTCATCGGCAAATGGGTGGATGACCGGCGCATCGCCGCCCTGTGCCGCGCCCTCGCCGCCCGCGTCCCGCTGTATGCCGTGTCCTACCCCAAAGCCTACAGCGTCCTGCCCGACCTCGCCGCCACACTGCGGCGCATTGTGGAGGCGGCATGACCGAGGCGGAAACAACGGTGCTGGAAATCATCAAGTGGGCCGTTAGCCCTATGCGGCCTGCCCCGGAGGTGGAGGCGCTTGACGAGAGCCTGCTGGTCAAGATGATCGTCCACCACCGCATCCTCGGCCAGATGGTTTCGCATCTGGACATTGCACGCCCCCCTTGGTGTCCGCCCCGCCTTCTCACCGGCCTTCGCATCAAACAGCATCAAACCCGCCAGACGGTTCAGACGAAAATTGCCGCCGCCCGCGAAATCTCCCGCGCCTCGCGGCAGCGCGGTCTGCCTCCTCCCCTCTTCGTCAAAGGGTTCGCGGCCTATGCGCTCACGGCGAACCCGGAACTGATGCACTACAGCGGCGATCTTGACCCCTTCGCTCAGGATTTACCGGCCCTGGAGTCTGTCCTGCATGACCTCGGCTACACCGGAAAGCGCAAGAACACCCATGAGTGGGCAAAGCTTCGACGCGGCGAAATCACTCTGGACCTGCATCAGTATTTCCCAAGCCTTGCCTACCCGCCCGAAGTCCACGCTTTGCCCGCCGCCGAGTTAGAAGCAAGGCAAAATCCAGGGCACTGGGCGCTGTCAGCCTCAGAGCTACCCTGGATGATGGCCGAGGCAAAAATTCACTGGGAGGACTTGGCGGTCGGAGCCGTGCCGGGTGCGGCGGCGGGAACCGAAGAAGTTTTGTTTCCCTCACCAACTTTGCTATGTCTAATCCACTGCGCTCACTGCTTCCGGGTCTGCATGACTCGCCTGCACTATATGGACCTCTTTGGCGGTATTCGTCTGTATGAGCTGCTCAGTATACAGACGCTGGCGCGGCTGCCGGATTTCGACGTAGATCAGTTTGAGGCACTCACAGCACGCTTCTCCGCGCAGGACGCCGTGCGCCTCGTCAACAGCCTAGCGGAAGCCGCGTTTGGCGTTCCAGCCATTTCTAGCCCGCAAGAAAGCACAAGAGAAGCATTCCCCGAACAGCTTATCTATGGCGGCTGGGTTTCGTTGCAAGAGACGGAAGACTGGCTTTGGCCGCGTGACGTCACGGAGATGCTTCAGCAGCTTGGGACGAATACTATCCCGGCGATGTGCCGTCTAGACACCCGTACTATTGCGCGGCTTCTGACACAGGGAGCCAACCCGCCCGCGCTCCAAATTACCTTTGACTGGAACGCGGCCCAGAGGTCCCTCGTGCTGGACTGGACTATTTCTGAGGGCGACGCTGCCGAACACGAGATACTGCTTCATTTCGGCTCCGGCTCCATGATTAAAACCCACTTAGATTGTGCCGGGAATGTGGTCTCGGTCGTCCAGAAAAGCGACCATGGGCAAATGGACGCCAATGCCGCCGAAGCGGTCTCAGGCAGTATTCGCCTGACCTGCACCGTGCCGACATTGCCTGCCGCGTCCGCCGCCCCGACCGCTTCCCTGACCCTGTTTCTGGCCGTGCGTCGCCTCGGTGGCGACAGTGATAGCACTGAGGCCGCTTCTTATCTGCCTCTGCACCTGCTGCCGGAGTAAGTGACGGAGAAGGGCGTTCTGGGGTAAAATACTCCTATGCCTCCTGCAACTCTTGTCTCTGAAACCACTGTGCCTGACACCTGTGCCCTGTTCGCCCCTGCGCTTGCCTCCCTCGCTACCCCCGCCGTCATTGCCGCGTACCTCAAAGAAACCCATGCCGGCCTGAACACGCCGTCGATGCTGGCTTCGGCGACGGGGAGCGATCTGCTGGCCTGCAACACCGCGCTCGTGGATGCTGTGCTGCGGCGGCTGTTCGCGCTGGCCTGTTTGAACTCGGATGTCGATGTGGACGCCGCGCCGGTGGCGATTGTGGCGACCGGTGGCTACGGGCGGCGGGAGCTGGCCCCGTTTTCGGATGTGGATGTGACGTTCGTGCCCGCGCTGGAAGATGATGACACCGTCAATGCCATTGTCAAAGAGATGTTCCAGGGTGTCATGGACGTGTTTTTGTATGGCGCTGGCCTGAAAGTCGGGTATGCGTATCGCCTGCTCGGCGACCTGGGACGGCTGGACCATCAAACGCAGACGACGCTTTTGGACTCGCGCTTTTTGTGCGGGGACCGAGCGCTCTTTAAAGAGTTCCGGGCGCAGTTCCGGGCGCACATACTCACAGCGGACTTTCTGTTTCAGAAATGGGCCGAGCGGCAGGCGGTGCTGTCCCGGCATGGGGGCGGCCAGGTCTACACTGTGGAGCCAAATGTCAAGGAGGGGGCGGGCGGCCTGCGCGACATCCAGAACGCCGAGTGGATGGGCGAAGTGCGCTATCATGCCAGTCTGGCGAAGCTGTGGCCTGCGCTGGTGGAGCAGGGGGTAGTGCGGGCCAAAGACGTGGCAAGCCTGCTGGCTGCCCGCGACTTCCTGCACTGCGCCCGCACCGCGCTGCATATTGCGTCGGGCGAGGCGCGGGACGGGCTGACCGCCGAGCGGCAGGAAACGGTCGCCGCGCTGCTGCACTACACTGACACGCCCGCCGCGCCTGCGGTCGAAGTGTTCATGCGCGACTACTTCACCCACGCCGCCGAGGCGCGGCGGGTGTCCCGGCTCGTGATGACCCGCTGCCTGGACAGTGACCTGCCGCTGGGTTTGGGTCTGGCGTCGGCCCGGCGGGTGCTGACGCTGGCCGACTCGAACGCGGCGGGGCAGGACCCGGCCCTGCCCCTGCACGTCGCCGAGCTGCGGCAGGCGTATGGCTTGGCGCAGTCGTTCGAACTGGAAGCGGCCCTGCGTGACTACCTCGCCGCCCGGCCTGCGCCCGAAGACCCCGCCGTCGCGGGCCGCGTTTTGACCCGCCTGCTGTCCGCGCCATCCGGCGTCGCCGATGCCCTGGACCGCTTGCAGGAAGGTGGCGCTCTGGGGTGGCTGATCCCCGAGTTCGCGCCGATTATGACTCTGATCCCCTACGACGCCGCGCATGACTACACGGTCGGCGCTCATTCGCTCCGGGTCGTCCGCAATTTGGAGAACCTGAAAACCGACTCACGGCTGCCCGAAGGGCGGCGCTTGATTGGCGAAGTGGCCCGCCCGGAGACGCTGTATCTGGCCGGGCTGATCCATGACATCGGCAAGCAGTGGCCCGAGGGCGGCCCTCATGCCGTGACCGGCGCGGCGGCAGCAGTCGTCATTTGTGACCGTCTGGGGTGGGATGCCGAGCGGCGGGACAAAGTGGTGTTTCTGATCCGCGAGCACCTGCGAATGGCCGAAACCAGCCGCCTCCGGGACCTCGCTTTGGACGAAACGACCCGCGAGTTTATCAAGCATATCCCGGATATGGACTGCCTGAATATGCTGTACCTGCTCACCTATGCCGACACGCAGGCCGTCGGCGACGGGGTCTGGACTGAGGTGCAGGGCCGGTTCCTCTCGGAATTGTACGCCCGCGCCGAAGGAATGCTGTCCGCGCCGCTGGGCGATGATGGTGGCCCGCCGCCACCCTATGTGCCGGATTTGAAGCGTCAGCGCGAGCGCATCCGCAAAGGGCTGGCCGCGCACAACCTGCCCACAGATAGCGTTCTAGCGCACACGCGCAGCCTGCCCGCGCAGTATCTGCTGAACACGCCGCTGGAAGAGATGTACCTGCATATTGCGATGGTGGAGCGCCTGCGGGAGACGTTTCAGCCCGCCGTGGACTTCAAGAACGAATACGGCGCGGACCACACGGAGCTGACGCTGTGCGCCTATGACGACCCGCACCCCGGCCTGCTGTCCAAAATTACCGGCGTTTTGTATGCCCATGATGTCAATCTGCACACCGCGCAGGTCTTCACCCGTGACTCCAGCGTCCGCATCGCGATTGACACGCTCTGGGTAGACTACCGGGGCAAGCCTTTGTCGCCGGGCAAGCGAGCCGAGCTTCAGGAGAGCTTCCGCCGGGTGCTGCTCGGCGAAGTCGGCATCGGGGAGCTTTTGCAGGCGCACAAGAAGCCTCTGAAAGAGCAGACCATCTACACAGCCCGCATTGACGAGAACGCCTCCGAGCGGTTTTCTTTGCTGGAAGTCAGCGCCCCCGACGAAACCGGCGTCGTCTACCGCCTCACCCGCGCCGTGTCCGCGCTCGGCTGGAACATCCACGCCGCCCGCCTGTCCGTCTGGGGCAGCCGCGCCCGCGATGCGTTCTACATCTCCGACGCCGACGGTGGCAAAGTCCCCGCCGCCGACGTCTCCCGCCTGCTGGATGCCCTGCCGACCGAAGCGTTCAGCAAAAAAAAGCGAGCCGCCCCACCGGTGCGGCACTGACAAAGTCTGCGAGGTTTTTTAATGTCACCTAATCTGACACAGTACGAGCTGACGATTATTCTGTTTGGTGCGCTGTCGCTGGGCGCTGTTCTGGCGAAAGGGCTGCTTCTGGGGAAAGAACAGATAAGTGGAATGAACACGGCGTTCGCATCTCTTCTGGGCGCAAGTATGATGGTCACACTCACACATCTCATGGGCACTCTGGGCCTTGTTTCCCTCGCGGTCAGCGAGCCGATTTCGATTATCAGCCTGTGTGTAACCGTGCTGGCATCGCTGGCGATCTGGCTGCGGCTGCGAACCCCGCGCCGCGTTTTGTGATACTCCTAACGAAAGGCCCAAACCATGAAACAACCTATTTGTCTGTTATCCGCCGCTCTCTGCCTGAGCGCCCTCGCGCCCCTGTCCGCCGCCCCTGCCGCCGACAGCTTTCTGATTGTCCCCGGCCACAGCATCGGGCAGACCAAGCTGGGGCTGGACGGCGACCGCGCACTGACCACGCTTCCCACCGCCTCGGATGCGTCGATGGGCGGCAATGTCGACGAAGTCTGGCAGTCCAAAAACGGCCAGACGCTCTACATTCACACCCATCGCAACGACATGAACGACCCGCCGAAACCTGGCTATACCGTCACTGAAATCCGCGTCACCTCACCGAGTTTCCACACTGCTGACGGCCTCGGGCCGGGCAGCACGCTGTCTGCTATTCAGCACCGCTACCCCAAAGGTACGCTGTCCACCGTGTCCGGCAACTTTTATGCAGTCGGCACAAAGGGCATCGTTTTTGAGTTCGCCGCTGCGCCGAAACCCGGCACACGGTCCATCGCCGTCGGCATCTTCGCGCCCGGCGCAGATGTCGGCTTGGAAACCGCCGCGCAGGTCAAAGACTTGCTTAAAAACGCCCCCGTGCCAGTCAGCACGAACGGCAAATAGATGCAGCCATGAGCTATTACACACAGTTGACCGGGCAATTTGCCATCCTGCCGCCGCTGAGTTCCGAGGCGGCAGCGGCCCTTGCCGCCGCACTTGGAACCGACACCTCCTGGCGCGTCTCTGGTGACGGTACAAGGCTGATACCCGTTGATGTGCCGACGCGCACCCATTACTGGAAAGAGCTGCAAGCAGCGATTGACACGCACTTAAAACCCAAGCATCGGCTGAGCGGCGAAATTGGCTGGGAGGGCGAGCAGGAAGGTGATACCGGCACGCTTCGTGTAGTGCGCGGGCGTGTCAAAACCACCCCGGACGAGCAAGCAGACGCTGGGCCTGAAGTCGCGCAGCACATTCTGGCGCTTCTGGAAAGCGGCGACCCGCCCCGGATGAAGGAAGGCATCGACCGCCTGGGGGCGCTGAAACGATCCCCTCCTGGCGTTATTGCAGCAGTGCGTCCGCTGCTTCAGCATCCGTCTCCGGCAACGCGCAAGTGCGCGATTGACACTTTGCGCGAAGTCCGCGCCAAGACGCCGCCCGTTGTGACCGCCCTGATTGAAAGCCTCGCCGACCCCCATGAATGGGTCCGCTCGGCGGCGGCGGAAACGCTGGGAGAACTGGGACAGGCTGCCCTGCCCGCCGTCCCTGCGCTGGAACACCTGCAAAATGACCCGTCCTACGGTCCCCGAGGCCGTGCGGCGGTGGCTTTAGATCAACTGAGAACCTTGACCAAGTAGGAACCACACCAATGCCAATGACCAAACACAGCCACGGCGGATGGGGCGGCTCCGGGGAAACCCGCCCGCTCCGCACGCCTCAAGACAAAAGCCCCGTTTTCCCGCGCCGGGGCGCACGCGGCGTCTCCCACCCGGACACCCTGCCCCGGCAAACCCCCGGTGCGCCCGGCCCCGTGCCGCGCCTACCGAAGACAGTTTAGAAAGACACACCATGCCGACCGATACCAACGATGCCACCGAATACAGCGAAAAGTACCTGCACGTCAAGCAGAAGGCCGTGGAACGCGCTCAGGCACGCGGCGAAACCGGAACCCGCATCGCCGCCCCGCGCTCGCAGCGCCTGCCGCCCGGTCAGTATCTCACCGAAAAGTTTCCCGTTTTGGACCTCGGCGTGCAGCCGCCGTTCAATGCCGACACGTTCCGGCTGACCATCGACGGTGCGGTGCAAAACCCTGTCTCGCTGTCTCTGGACGATTTAGAGCGTTTGCCCTCGCTCGACCTGACCGCCGACTTCCACTGCGTCACCCATTGGAGCCGCTACGGTTTGAACTGGACCGGCATCCCCTTTGAGAGCCTTGTCGATTTGGTGCAGCCCGACCCCGACACCACCCATGTCATGCAGTACGGCGCGGACGGCTACACTACCAACAACGCTTTAGACGAGCTAATGCACCCAGACGTCATTGTCGCCTACGCCCTCAACGGTCAGCCCATCCCCCGCGAACACGGCGCACCTATTCGTATCATCACCCCGCACCTGTACGCCTGGAAGGGGAGCAAGTTCCTGAACCGCATCCAGTTTTTAAAAGCCGACAAGCGCGGCTTCTGGGAAGTGCGCGGCTACCACAACCACGCCGACCCCTGGACTGAGGAGCGCTTTGCGTAAGCCCTTCATCTGAGGTACACTTAAGCTATGGCAACACATACAATCACACTCGATGAAGTCACCGAAGCCGGGTTGCAGCGCCTTTCGGCTAAAGAAGGGCGGCAGGCCAGCGAATACGCCGCCCGACTTCTGGCTCGTGCCGTCCGCACCGCCCGACCCCGTCCTGTATACGACTCGGCAATGCTGAAAGCCTACGCTGCCGAAAACCAGGCGGAAGAGTTGGCCCTTGCCGACTCGGATTTAGAACATCGCGCACAACTGCTGGCAAAGGAGGATGCAGTATGACCTATCAAACTGGAAAAAAGACAAGCGATGGTTATGTGGCTCTGCCGCCTGCTGGGAGCGGTCCCGGCGTGCTGGTGCTTCATGCGTGGTGGGGGCTGAATGACTTTTTTGTGGAGTTGTGTGACCGGCTGGCCGGGGCGGGGTTTGTCGCGCTGGCCCCCGACTTGTATCAGGGCCGGGTGGCGTCGTCTACCGAGGACGCCGAGCGGCTGATGAGAAGTCTGGACGCCGAAGAGACGCAGGCACGGGTTCTGTACGCGCTCGACACACTGCGGGTGCATCCGGCGGTGTCGGGAGACGCGGTGGGCGTGCTGGGCTGCTCTCTGGGGGCGGCGTGGGCATTGGAGCTTTCGGCGAGCCGACCGGAACAGATTGCCGCTGCTATCCTTTTTTACGGCGTTGGTGAGGCGGATTTCGCGGCGGCCCGCTGTGCGTATCTGGGGCATTTCGCCGAACACGACGACTTTGATTCGTTGGAAGCGGCGCACGAAATGGAAACGGCGATGCAGGCCGCTGGCCGGGACATTACGTTTTATGCGTATCCCGGCACGAAGCACTGGTTCTTTGAAGCCGACCGGCCCGATGCTTACGACGCGGGCGCGGCCCGACTGGCATGGGACCGCACTGTTTCGTTTCTGAACAGCCATCTGCTTGGCGTGCAGGGGCAACCGCTCGTCCCTGCCCTCGGCCTATAGCTTAATTGTCTGCAAAAACCGCCACGCCTCCTGCCGGATTGCCAAATCCCAGTTTTCGCCTTCCAGTTCCCTGTAAGTTTCCGGCTCAAGGCCGTCATCTAAATAAAGCCAAGCCGTCATATCGTTTGGGTAGTTCATGTCAAGGGAGAGGCCATAGATTTCACGGCAGCCGTCCCGCGCAGGCATCGTTCCGTCAAGAATGCACCGGGCGATGTCCTGGGTGTAGAGGCGCAGCAGGATTGGCAGAGGCGGGACAATCCAGTTCAGTTCGCGGATTGTCTGGCCGAAATAATACTCGATGTCGGCAAAGACCGGGGCGGGGCCGAGGCTTGCCAGCATCCGCAGGTGTTCTGTGTCATAGCCTTCTTCGAGCAGGAAGATAGCCCAATCCACAAAGTCCCCGAGACTCGCCCGGTTCAGGTAACGCCGGGCGAGTAGGTAGAGTGTTTCGCGTGTCATGAGGGGTTACAGCCTCCGCCCGATTGCCTCCCCGATAACCTTTAACTCTTTCATCATCGCCTCGTAGGCCGGAATGGTGATGGTCTGTGCGCCGTCTTTCAGGGCTTTCTCCGGGTTCGGGTGGACTTCCACCAGCAGGCCGTCCGCGCCGACGGCCAGAGCCGCTTTGCACATAGCGGGGACCATCGACGCCCGGCCTGTGCCCTGCGAGGGATCAATCACGACCGGCAGGTGGGACAGCTCGCGCACGGCCAGCACCGCCGATAGGTCCAGGGTATTGCGGGTGTAGGTTTCAAACGTCCGCACGCCGCGCTCGCAGAGCATCAGGGCATCGTTGCCGCCCTTCAGAATATACTCGGCGGCCTGAAGCCATTCTTCGATTTTCGCGGACATCCCGCGCTTCAGCATCACCGGTTTTTTGAGCTTGCCGACTTCAATCAGCAGGTCATAATTCTGCATATTGCGCGTGCCGATTTGCAGAATGTCGGCGTACTCGCACACCAGGTCAATGTTCTTGATGTGCATGACCTCGGTAATCACCGGCAGGCCCGTCTCGGCCCGCGCCAACGCCAGGAGCTTGAGGCCGTCCTCGCCCATGCCCTGAAACGAGTAGGGGGACGTCGAGGGCTTGTACGCCCCGCCGCGCAGGACCGTGGCCCCGGCGGCTTTGACGGCCCGCGCCGTTTCCATGAGCTGCTCTTCGGACTCGACCGTACACGGCCCGGCCATCATCACAAAGCCCTCGCCGCCGACCACGACATCGCCGACTTTGACGACGCTTTTCTCAGGCCGATACTCCCGCGACGCCAGCCGGTAAGGCTTTAAAACAAGCACAGACTTCTCCACCCCCGGCAGAGCTTCCACCTGCTCCGACACCCGCGCCTCGTCCTGCGTCGGCGTGCCGACAGCGGCAATCACCGTGCGCTCAGTCCCGTAAATCGGGTGGATTTCATAGCCCCAGCCTTGCAGCGCCTCTTCCACTTCCCTGATTTGCCCTTCTTCCGCGTTCTGCTGCATGACGACAATCATTATTTCCTCCTGATGGCCTCTGCCAACTGCTGTATCAAATGCTGGTCTCGCGGCGGGTCGAACGGGCGTGAGCCGCGCTGCTCTCTCGGATACGAAAAGACGGGGCCGCGTAGATATTCTTCCAGCTCACTTCGGTAGCGAGGGAAGATATGCGTGTGCAGGGCCGGTTCGGCATTGCCGAGTGTCTCATAGTTGATGCGGTAGGCGTCGGTCACCTCCAGAAGCGCATCGCCAATCACTGTCATATCGTACAGGTATTGCCGCCGTGCCTCAGCGTCAAGTGCATTCAGATCAGGCACAACCGGGTCAGGCAGCAGCAGGCAGTAGCCGGGGATAAACTGCGTGTCTCCCAGCACGGCCCAGCCGGACGGCATCCGGCAAATGACTGTCGGATTTGTTCCGGCCTGAGCCAGCTCAACGCGCTTGTGTATCAGTGTTTTCATTGTTTCAGATACTTATCCAGCCAGCCTAAGTTGCGGTGCAGGCGGTCCAAACGCAGGTCGGGCGGGCCGCCGCGTGAGAGGCCGTGCGACGTTTCGGCGGGGTAGCGGACGAACTCGACGGGCTTGCGCTGCAAGCGCAGGGCGGCGAACAGCTCCTCGGCCTGCGAGACCGGGCAGCGCAGGTCGCCGTCGGAGTGGATGAGCAGCAGCGGCGTGTTGATGCGGCCCGCGTAGGCCATCGGGGAGTGCTTCCAGAGGTCGGCGGGGTCGTCCCAGGCATTGCCCAGATAGTACGTCCCGTGGGACCACGGGAAGTCGCAGGTCCCGCTCATAGATTGCAGATTGTTGACCAGCCGGTCGGCGACGGCGCAGGCGAAGCGGTCGGTGTGTCCCACCGCCCAGGCGGTCAGGTAGCCGCCGTAAGAGCCGCCCATGATGGCAGTCTTTTGGGGGTCAGCGTATTTCTCAGCCAGCAGATAATCTACCACGGCCTCCACATCAGCCAGTGCCGGGCCGCCCCAGTCGCCCTTGATAGCCGTCGTGTGCGCCTCGCCGTAGCCTTTCGAGCCGCGTGGGTTGGTGTAGGCCACCACATACCCCTGAGCCGCCAGCCATTGCAGCTCGTGGAACAGCGCATTGCCGTACTGCAAATGCGGCCCGCCATGCACATATAAAACGAGCGGGGCGGTGCTGTTTTTCTCAAAGTCGGGAGGCGTCAGCACCCAGCCGGGGACTGTCCCGCCGTCGCCGTTTGGCACAGACAGCGGGGTGGGGGTCTGCACCGTCACTGTCTCGCGCCACTCTTTGTTGAGGTCGCTGATTTGACGGTCGCCCACAAACACTTCGCCGGGCGTAATCGAGTCGCCAAGTGTTATAGCAAACGCGCCGCCCGACAGGCTGAACCCGCCCGCCGTGTGGCTGGCAGGCGTCAGGAAGGTCAGGTCGCCGCCGCTCGATGGCATGGAGGTCAGCCGCACATCGCCCCGGTCGCTAATGAGGAAATACAGCATTTTGCCGTCCGCGCTCCATGCTAAATCGTCGCCGCTGCCGTCGCCGGTGTCTGCAATAGACAGGCCACCCACGGCAAGGTCCGTGTGTCCGGTCAAATCGTGCGCCATTTCGCTGCCGCCAATGGGTAGGACATAGACGCGGCTGTTGCGCGTGCCCCACGAGTCGCGGGGGTCCGGTCCGCCAATGTAGGCAAACTGCATGCCGTCCGGCGACAGGGTCAGCGCCCCCTTGTCGCCGAGCGGGGCGGGGAGTTGGGTCAAGTCGCCGCCGTTCCCCGAGACCGTCCAAAGCTGTGCGTCCGAGTCTTTGTCCACATCCGAATCAGGCCGCCGGTCAGAGGCGAACACCAGCGTTTGGCCGTCCGGGAGCCAGCAGGGCACATCGCACCCAAACGGCCCGCCCGTCAGCGCCCGTGCCTCGCCGGTCACGGCATCGGCCACATAGACCTGCGAGTATGAGTCGTCAAAGTAGCCCTGTTCATCCAGCCGGTAGAACAGATGCGTATGCACGCGGGGCGGGTTAGACAGGTGCTTTGCCTCCCGCTCCTTGGTTGCTTTTTTGGTGTGGTTCGCGGGCGTCGCCCGATACAGAAACGCGATCTTCGTGCCGTCCGGCGACCAGCGCAGGCCCTGAATGCCGCCCTGTTCCAGATGCGTCAGCGCCGATGCCTCGCCGCCGTCGGGCGCGATAGTGAAAATCTGGCCTTTTTCGTCCAGCCGGTCCGACACAAACGCCAGCCGGCTGCCGTCCGGCGACCAGCGCGGCCCGCCGTCGCTCCATTTACCGCCCGTGAACTTCCGAGCAGGCTTGCTTCCGTCTGCTTGGGCCATCCAAATCTCGCCCCGGTAGGTGTTCTCTTCCGTGTCCGTGTAGGTCCGCACAAATGCCACCCGCGCTCCGTCCGGCGCAATCTGCGGGTCCCCGACGCTTTGCAGCGTCAGCAGGTCTTCAGCGGTGATCGGTCGTTTCATTTCAGTCACTCGGTCGTTCCTTTCAATGCTCCTGTTACTATGCCGAGCATCACAATACTGCCAAACTCTTCCAGTTCCGCCTCGCATCGGCCTAGCACGGTTTTCAGCGCCTCTTGGCTTCCTGTTTCAGCAAATTTACACATGGTAATGCTTATATCGCTGCCTATCAACGAAAGCAGTTCCGGGTAGTCGGCTTTCACGACTTCCTGAATCCGCGTATGCATCCGCTCAAGGCAGGCATGAAGCATCTCGTCAATCTGGGCTTTGGTCAGCTCCGGCATCTCTGTCGAAGCCAGACGCTTGGCCTGTCGGCGATCATGCCTTGCCTGTTTCCTCTTCTTCTCATAGGAAGACAACTTTTTTACGTAAACTTTGTAGGCCATCGGTTTACTCCCAGAGAACACGGGGCTGAACCCCCATGCTTTAAAAGGGCAAGCCCCCGCCTTCGCGGGCGGAGAGTTCGGAGCGGAGGCCACGGGTTGAAACCGGAGGCTCAGAAGTGCCCAGTGTCTTAGAGGACACAAGAGAAGACAAAGCCGATATTTGTTGGCTTGTCCTATTCTTACGTGCCCTGCACGGTGGGCTTTTTCCAGCCTCGGGTTTCAACTCGTGGCTTCTGGCTATTTTGGGGGCGAGGGCGGCGTCAACTCTGCTTTCTCCTGCCGCCGCGCTTGGATGCGGGCGTAAACTTCCTCAACGCTCATTTTATCTTGCCACTCGTGCCGCTCGGCGGTGTAGTCGCCTTTGCCCTTATTGTAGAAGCGCAAAAACCGAATCATGCCGACAATGCCCATCTCGCGCCTGAGAGCTTTCAGTCCAAGCCGCCGGATTTCATCATCAGTCAGTTCTACCATGATTGTTTACCAGTCAGGCCAGCACGTCCTTTAAGGCGGCGACGAAACGCTGGTTTTGCGCCATTGTGCCCGTAGACACGCGGATGTGCTGCGGGAGGCCCATGCCGTGGGCGGCGCGGACGATGACGCCCATCTGCTGCAAGGCGTGGAAGACGTCGCGGCTGTCGCGGCCTGTGTCTACCAGGATGAAGTTGCCCTGACTCGGGGTATAGGCCAGGCCCATCTTCTCAAACTCGGCGGCGAAGTAGCGCAGGCCCTCGGCGTTCAAGGCGACGGTCTGCGCGACGTGGTCGGTGTCGGACAGAGCGGCGGCGGCGGCGGCTTGCGCGGGGAGGTTGACATTGAACGGCGAGCGGACGCGGTTCAGGACTTCGGCGATCTCGGGGCGCATTATGCCGTAGCCGACCCGCAGGCCCGCCAGGCCATAGGCTTTGGAGAACGTATGCAGCAAAACGACGTTGCGGCCCGCCAGTACCAGAGGGCGCAGGTCAGGCTTTTCGGGGTCGTCGACGTACTCATCGTAGGCCTGGTCCAAGACGACAATGACGTTCTCGGGGACGCGGTCCAAGAAACGCTCGACATCGGTCTGACGCACCAGCGTTCCGGTGGGGTTATTAGGGTTGGCGATCAAGACCATGCGGGTTTTGTCGGTGACGGCGGCGGCCATTGCGTCTAAGTCATGAACTAAATCAGCCGTGAGCGGAACTTTGACTGAGACGGCGTTGGACTGCGCGGCGTAGATTTCGTACATGGCAAACGACGGGTCGCCCTGCACGGCCTCATCGCCGGGGCGCAGGTAGGAAAGCGCCAGCAGGTGCAGGACTTCATCGCTGCCGTTGCCGAAAACCAGCGTGTCTTCGGGGACATTTTGGGCATAGGCGACGGCAGTACGCAGGGCCGGGGCCGCGCCTTCAGGATAAAATGAGATGCCCGCCGCCGCCTGTGCCAGCGCCTCTAAAGCGCGGGGGGAGGGGCCAAGCGGGTTTTCATTGGAGGCCAGCTTAATGATGTCGGTCAGCCCCAGCTCGCGCTGCACTTCCTCGATGGGCTTGCCCGGCACATAGGGCCGCAGGCGGGCAATGTGGTCGGCGACGAGAATATTATTTGACACAGGGGACATGGTCAGGTTCCTTTGGCACTTAGTGTAGCATAAATGTTAATGAAAACTTAACAAAACTTTATATAAAAAACGTTGACAGGAGCCGACGAAGCGAGTATAATCACCATGTCGCAACGAGAGCGACACTATCAAAAACGCTTAATCGCTCTTTTAGAGGGTGTTGAAAAAGTCGGCTTTCTGGTGTCTAACGACGTTTTTTTGTATCAATGGAGGCTGGCGTTTTAGAAGCCATGCCCGATTTCAGACGAGCAAATTCCAGCCCAGCATTGGAAATTTCGACTTTTTCAACACGCTCTCAGGAAGCACTCTCGGAAGAGTCGTATACCCGCCGTCCCAGTGCCGTGTGCGCGGCGTTCCTCCCGCCCAGTCAACAGAATAGACACAGGAGACCGTAATGCATCGTAAGTGGAACAAAGACGCAATCGCCCTTGAAATTCTCAGTATGTACGAGTCCGGTGAGAATCTGAACTACTCCAGTGTCGCCGGCAACAACCTGTCGCTCCTGCGGGCCGCGACCCGGTACTTCGGAACGTGGGAAGATGCCGTCCGCTATGCTGGCCTAGACTACGACTCTATCCGCCGCTACAAGTCGTGGAACCGCGACCGCATTATCGCCCGCATCAAAGAGCTGCACGCTAAAGGCGAAGACCTCTCCTGGCGTCATGTCTGCCTGAATGTGGACCCGCAGCTTGCCGCCGCCGCCACCAAAAAGAGCCATTTCGGCTCCTGGCGCGAGGCGCTGGAAGCGTCGGGCCTGAACTACGACGACATCCGCAAGTACCGCGAATGGGATGACGAGCGCATTTTAGACATGGTGCGCGAGTTCCACCGCGACGGCAAAGAGCTGAACGCGAAGAACATGGAGATTGAGGACATCACGCTCATCACCGCCGCCCGCCGCCGCTTCGATTCGTGGCACAAGGCGCTGACCGCCGCCGGTCTGGACTACACCGAGATTGTCCACCGCGCCCCCTTCAAGCGCGGCCTCGGACGCGGCCAGAGCAAGCGCACCGCCGCTGCCAAGTAGTTTCTGCCCACAATTAAAAGCGCCCGGTCTTCGAAAGAAGACCGGGCGCTTTTGTTCTGTCTGACTACACTTCAGTATCCTGCGGATCAGCGGGTGCGTTCGGAATTTTTGCCAGAACCGCGTTGAACTGTTCACGACTTCCCCCTGAACTGGAGGCTAGGGAGCGATTCTTGACCAATTTCTGAAAAAACTCCATTCCAGCTTCTCGGATTTCCTCATCGCTACTTGTCACTGCCCACAGCGCCAATTCGAGGGCCTTCTCATGATCGCGTGTTTCTGTATCATTGAGAAGTATCATGTAAGCCGTACCCTTGTCGCCTTCCTCCGAATACTGATTCGTTGCATATTGTTCCAGCACGGTGCTTTCCAATTCACTCATCACCCATTGAAAGGGAAGAGACTGAATAAGTTCAAGAGCCGCATAAGTGCCGCTGTTATAGGGCATCGTCAGCCCAACGAGAGCCGGAAACAGAAGTTTGAGGTCTTCTGTTTCGAGAACAAAAAGAGCCTGCAAGGCGGTGTGGCGGTCTCCAGCAACGATCTCTCGTGTGAGGATCGCGGCGCGTTGTTCTGCACTCATAGAAAACAGAAACGCATCCATCGCTTGCTTACGGCGATATGCTGCCGCACCATGTTCCTGCACTGCGACACGAAGCCGGTTATACAGAGCCTCTTGTTCCTCGGTAGAGAGTGGGTTTTCCATGATTTCTTGAGCTGTCCTTTAACCGCCCACCGCGAGCTGTGGTTCTACCGTAGACAACACCGGATGGGCGAAGTATTTCTGGGCGACCCGCTGCACATCGGCGGCGGTGACGGCATTGATATACTTAGCAAACTCTGTGTCCAGTGTGTAGCCTTCGGGGCCGGTCAGCTCGGCGACGCCGAGAAGCGTGGCGCGGTCCTCCAGGCGCTCGTGCTTCAGGGCATCGGTTCCAATCAGGAAATGCTGGGCGCGGGCCAGCGCGGCGGGCGTCGGCGGGGTGCCCGCGAGGGCGGCGAACTGCGCGAACAGGGATACTTTGACCGGGCCGACCGTCGGCATGGTCTTTTTTGTGGTCGGGTCCGTGCGCGTCGGAGCGCTGTACACGTAGGCCGTCAAATCGCCCGTCGTCAGGCGGGGTGTATAGAGGGAGCCGAGGTCATAGGCCAGCCCCTCTTTTTCGCGGAGCTGGGTAAACAGCCGCCCGGACTTCATGCCGCCGAGCAGGGCATTGGCAACCAGCAGCGCGGGGTAGTCGGGGTCCGAGGCAGGGACGGCGCGGACCCCGGCCAATACTAGCTGCTGAGTCAAATCGGTCTGGTACACCCGCGTTGGCGGTTGGGGCTGCGTCAGCGGCGGCAGGGGCGACCCGGCGGGGGCGGTGACGGTTCCGACGCGCACGAAGTCTCCGAGGCTGGCCTGGATTTGCGCGGTCGCGGCTTCGGGGGAGACATTGCCGACGACCACAATCACAATGTTCTGCGGAAGGTAGTAACGCTGGTAGTAGCGCAGCAGGTCGTCGCGTGTCAGCCGCTGGAGCGTGGCGGGCGTGCCGCCGTCGGGGCGGGCGTAGGCGGTCCCGGCAAACAGCGCCTTTTGCAGATTGCCGTAGGCCATGGAAAACTGGTCGGCATCGCGGGTGTCCCTCTCACCCAGCATCTGCGTCCGCGCCTGCTCCACGGCAGCCGGGTCAAAATCAGCGTTTTGCAGGACATCGGCCAGCAGGTACATCGTGTCGCTGAGGCGGTCGGGCACGGTCAGCGCCGCCACCTGCGTCCAGTCCGTGTGCCAGATCGCAGTGACATTGCCGCCGAGGGCGTTAATCGACGCGCTCATGGTTTCCGGCGTACTGCTTGTCGTTGAGGCCAGCAGCGTGCGGGCGACAAAGCTGCCCAGCCCCGCCGTGTCCGCCGTTTCCTGCGCGACGCCCGCCCGAACAAAAATATCCACCGCCACCAGGGGCGTCCCCGGCTCGCGGCGGCACAGCACGCGCAGGCCATTCGGCAGGGTAGTCTTGACCACGGGCGAGTCGGCATGGACGGATGCGGCCAGCAGGGCCAGCAGGCAACAAAAAACATTCAGCAGGCGAAGCGGCATTATTTAGGTTCCTATGGCCGGGAGGAGGCGGTGACGGGGTTTGGGACCGGCAGCAGCGTGACCTGTGTGTAGGCGGTCGGCGTCAGATACTTGCGGGCGACGGCCTGAAGATGGGAGGGCGTGACGGCCTCAAACCGGCTCACATAGGACGTGTCATATTGGTACGTCGCAATCCGGCTGTAGAAGCCCAGCGCATCGGCGCGGCCCGAGTTGGTCTGGGTATCAAACAGGTACGACGCCAGGAGGGAATGCTTGGCGGCGGCCAGCTCCCCGTCCGAGACCGGGGCATCGCGCAGGGCAGCGGCTTCGGCCAGAATGGCATCAATGACGCGCTGATAATCGCCAGGGTCAAACGTGGCGGTGACACTCATCATGCCAGGGTCGCGCTGCGTCAGAAAGCTGGTTCCAACCGCCGTGACCAGCTTGCGCCTGTCGGTCAAATCGCGGTCCAGACGGCTGCCGCCGCCCTGCCCGAGCAGGGTCATCAGGAGGTCCATTTCCCAGACGTCGGGCGTGTCCCGGACCGACGGCCCGCGCCAGCCAATCTGCAAAAAGCCGCGCCGGACTGGGGCGGTGAGGCTCAGGGTGCGGATCGTGGTCAGCGGCGCGGCGGGCAGGGTTTTGTCTTCGGGGACCGCCCGTGCCGCCCAGCTTCCAAAGCATTTCTCGGCCAGCGCCAGCCCGGCTACGGGGGTAATGCGCCCTGTCAGAACCAGTGTGGCGTTGCCAGGGACGTAGTACGTGTGGTAAAAATCCACAATCGTCTGACGGGGCATCGCGGACACGTTCGCCGCCGTGCCGAGCAGGGGGCGTCCGTAAGGGTGGTCGGGAAAGGCCAGGGCATTAAACGCACGGGACACACGGCCTGTGGCGCGGCTGGCCTCGCGGGCCATTTCGCTTAAAATCACCGGCTTTTCGGCATCAATGTCTTCCTGCCGCATTTCCGAGTTTTCCAGCGCGTCGGCTAAAATCGGCAGTGCTTTGGGGGCGTATTCGGAGGCGGTGGTGACGTAAAAGTGCGCCCAGTCATAGGATGTGGCCGCGTTGAGCGAGCCGCCTAAATCCTCAATCCCGGCATCAATCTCGCCCGGCTTGCGTGTGGGGGTGCCTTTGAAGATCAGATGCTCCATAAAGTGCGCGACGCCATTGACGTCGGCTGTTTCCCGCCGCGTTCCCGCGCTAACCCAGACATCCATTGTCACCAAATCGGCGGCCTCGGACGGCGCGACCAGCACTTGCAGGCCATTGGGCAGGGTGTATTCGGTGACGGTCCCCAGCCCGATGCCTGACGCTGCGGAGGTCGGCTGCGTGACGGTGGGGGTCAGCGCGGCGGGCGGCGTGTCCGCCTGCGCCCCGGCGCGGGGGGCAAGGGCCAGCAGGACAAGCGCGGGCAGAAGAAAGATGGAGAAGCGCAACGAGGCGGGTGTCCTTTCAGGGACGGTGACGGGTAGAAATGTACAAGGCTGTTACTGAAATTGTGGCTGTCCGGGTTCCATGCGGGGCCAAAAGAACCGGCACTAGAAGTGCCGGTCTATTAGCAATCCGAGAAAGTCGCTACGCGACTCAGGAGCAGAACAATAATGCGCGGCGTGACTTGTCCGTAGTCGCGGAGCGACTTTTTCCGTTTACAAGTAGACCGGCACTTCCAGTGCCAGTTCTTGGGTTTACGACCGCTTCACCGGCGTCAGCGTGCCGCCGGCGCGGCCTGATTCCCAGGCGGCTTCAGTCAGCTCAATCGTCCGCAGGCCGTTGATCGGCGCGGCGGCAACTTCCTCTTTGCCCAGCACGGCATTGATAAAGTTCGTGTCCACATCCGAGCCGACGGGCATCTGCGTGGTGTCCGGGGTGAACATTTTGCCGTCCGTGCCCTGCACCTGGAACGAGCCGTCGTTGCGGACATAAAACGAGCCGTTGTCGCACCAGATCGTGATGTCCTCGTACCAGCCCGCCGCGTCGCCGACCACCGAGATGGTTCCCTGAGCGCCGCTTGTAAACTGGATCGTCAGGGCGCTATTGATGTCTACCGGCGTCCCCCGGTTGTCCATAAATGCCGCGACGTTGGCCGGGGCGAGGCCCGTGGTCCACAGAATAATGTCCAGCAAGTGGGAGCCGCTGTCATTGATCTGCCCGCCGCCCGACAGCGCGATGTCCTGTCGCCAGGTTCCGACCTGTCCTTTGGCCCAGCCCTGCTGCTGCAAGGCATTGATAAACTGCACATTGCCAAACTCGCCCGACGCGATTTTCTCTTTGATATACCGGAAATGCGGCATGGAATGGCGCTGATAGCCCAGCGCGACGACTTTTTTGGTCTCGTCAATTTTTTTGATCAGGGCGTGCGCCTCGCTGACTTTGTTCACCATTGGCTTCTCTAACAAAACGTGCGCCCCGGCATCGAGGCTGTCCATCGCCATGGGGAAGTGCAGCGTGTGCGGCGTGACAATCACGACGGCGTCCGGCTTGACCTCGGCCAGCATCTCTTTGTAATCGTGAAACGTCGGCACATTCGCCACGGCGTCGCCCTGCCGCTCCCGCGTCCGCTCCAAACTCTTGTCGCTGATGTCCACCAGCGCTACCAGCGTGACTTCCGGCGCTTTCGCCATATGGCCGATATGCCCCTGCGCCATGCCGCCGGTCCCAATGATTGCTGTTTTAATCGTGTCTGCCATAGAATTTGCTCCTGTTCCTTGCTCAGTTTTCTAAATCAGCCCTCTGGCTTTCATCTCCGCTTCCAGTGCCTCTACGGCCTCTTTGGAGGCAACCAGAGTGCCGCCGTTCTGCTCCCGATAGACTTTAATGGCGTTGATTTTCATTCCACGCTGCAGAAAATCTTCGACTTCCTCGCCGGGCGCGGGCGGTGGGGCATCGCGGGGCACACCCAGGGCGTCCATAAGCCGGTCCAATTTGTCTTCCAGCCGGGCCAGCCGCTTCTGCTCATCGGTTTCCGGTCCATGCAGAAGCCTTAGCCAGTCGTTCGCTGTCATCGCGTTTGCCTCCCTGCCGTTACGCTTCTTCGGAGACTTCCAGCCCCTGCGATTTGAGCCAGTCCAGCGCCGTTTGCAGGCGCGTGTCGTCGCCGGATAGCCCTAGCACCAGCCAGCCACCGTTTTTGGCGTCCACATCGGCGCGGAGCAGGTTGGGGGACAGGTCGTAGTCCCGCACAAGCTGGGTGACAATTGGGGCGCTCAGGCGATCAAGGGGAAAATGAATACGGTAGCGCCGTTCGGCGTGTGTGGTCTTGGGTTCAGGTATCGTTGCCATAATAGGCGGCTTTCGCCATAGGGCGCTGATATTCCTGCACGGTTTTTAGAACCCCTCCCCGGCGCAAGCGCCGACCCTCCCCTGTTAGGGGAGGGTGAAGAAAAATGCAGACGCCCCTCTTGCTCCGTCCGTTCTTCATCCTTCCTTTAGGAAGGACCCTGCGAAGCAAGGTGGTAGGTCTCCGAAAGCAGCGCCTCCGCCCGCGCCGCGACAACCCGCACCGACTGCTCCACGACTGGAACCAGCCGCGTGAAGTTCTCGCCCTCAAACGAGTCCTGCCGCGCCCGTTGGCACGTCCGGGACAGCCCTGTTGCCACGCCCTCATCGGCGGCATACGACAGCAGGTAGCGCGAGGCGGCAAACCGTGCCAGCACCTCGGGCAGACGCGGAAGCGGCCTGCTTGTTTCGTTCTCCGCCCAGCGAGTCACGGCGTCAAAATCTGCCTCTGCGAACGCGGCATAGAACTGATCGCCGAGCGCCGGGTCTGCTCTTAGCAACACGGCATCCAGCGCCAGTTCGGCCAGAACGTGCGCGACAAAGAACCGGCGAACCCGGATGCCGACAAAGCCCGCGCCCTCCAAAAGCGCCCCGACGTCCGCCTGCGCTTCAGCAAACGCGGCGGTCTTATGAAATGTCGCATCCGTCACCAGATGCGCCCAAATGCCTGCGCTGACGGCCCCCCTCGCCCCCAATTCTGGGGGAGCCAGATTAGGATTTGGCCCTTCCTCTCCTTTTCCGGTTCCCCCAGAATTGGGGGCGAGGGGGTCTTTCCGCTCCCGCAGCCGCACGCGGGGCGCGGCCAAACCAATCAAATCCGGCAGGGCCGACCCGGCCACATACGCGGGCAACTCGGCGGGCGGCGGGGACCACAAACGCTGGGCAATCACAGAATGCGAGAGGAAGTTCACCCGAATAAATCCATTGTCATCTGCGACGGGTCCGGGCGCTTGGCGGCGGGGACAGGCTTCGGAAACAGGCGGTCGAACTGCTCGTCGCCGACGGCTTCTTTGAGGCGGCCCGCGAACTTGTAGAGCTTCTGCGCGTAGTAGTCTGTGTCCTCGTCGTGGGCGTAGTTTTGGACCAAGCCCAGCGTCTTGTCGCTTTTCTGGTACAGGGCCACAAACTCGCCCTGCTTGATGCCTGCGCCTTTGATGGCGTCGGCGGCGCGTTTACGCATATCCGACGACAGCAGCTTTTCGGTGACCCGCTCGCGCTTGGCGATTAAATCAATCGGCATCGCGCCCGCTTCTATTTTCTCTAATAAGTCGTGGTACAAATGCGCCAGCTTGTCCGGGGCTTCGTCAAGAAGCAGGTCCACGGCGTCGGTCAGGAACGTGCGCCCGTAACGCTCATCGGCACGGGAGCGAAGCGAGGAGCCTTTGAAGATTTTGTGGCCGTTCGGCTCCACCAGCACGTAGTTCTTCATCTTCAGCGATAGCATAGATTGATACGAGCCGTCGTGCGCCAGACGGATGCCGGGCGGGAGAGACGCCCCGATTTTCTCCACATAGGCTTGCTCATCAGCATCGGTTTTGACGGCGGTAGGCGGCTGAAAGTAGACGCCGTCAGTGTCGATTTCAACCACCCGTGCGCCCTGCGCTTCGAGTTCAGACGCAATCTGCTTGACAATGGTTTGCCCGGCTTCGGTCACCTGCCGGGCGGCGGCGTAGTCATTGAAGTAAAACGGGCCGCCAATATAGCCGTAGAACGAGTTAATCAGCGTCTTGAACGAGTTTTGCAGGCCGTCCCAGTACGCATACTCGCGGGTGTTCTTCGGCGTGTCTTTCAGCCGCCCTTTGGCTTCCAGACGCCTCCCGGTCAAATCAGACAGCAGGGGCAAAAAGATATGCAGGGTGTCGGCGGCAGGGGCGATTTTCTGGGTGAGCATCAGGCTCGGGTACAGGCTTTCCACGTCGGCTTTGACAATGGGCTTGACCACGCCGGTCATGCGCACCTCGGTGTAGCCGCCGGGGTACGGCTGCGGGGCCTTCTGCCGGGCGACGGCGCGGCCACGGCGCAGATATTCGCGCAGGAAAATCGCGTTGATTTTCTCGCCGCTGCCGGTCACAGCGACATTCTGATACGAGTCGGGGACCATCTGCGTTTGATAGAATTCGGTCGGGGCCACCAAAGCCGCCAGAGCCGCCGTTTCCTCGGCGTCCTGCGCGGCATAGGTTTTGACGCGCTCGGGGTCGGACTCGAAAATCTCCACGATCTCGCGCCGGTCCAAGTAAACCCGGTCCGGCGGGGCGATGCCGTAGGTCTGAGCGCATTCTTTGAGGCCATACGACGACACCTGCCCGCGTGACCAGTCGAACCGCTGCACCTGAAACAGCGTGTCCAAGATGTGCCGCCCGTTGAGATAAATTGGTGTAAACTGCCGCGAGTTGGTCCCTATCGCGCAGTTCCGGGGCGTCCCCCAAACCGCAGGCTTGCCGTCGCGCCCGAACGTCGGAATTATTCCATGCGCCTCATAGCGGGCCAGCAGATAGGGCAGGTCAAACGAATAAAAGTTGTGCCCCTCAATCACGTCTGGGTCCCGGCTGGCGACCAGCGCGAGGAGCTGCCGCAGCATCTCCGCCTCTTCGCCAATCAGCACCTCGGACAGCCCCCGGTTGTCAGAGATGCTGACCATAAATATCCGCGCTTCGGGCAGGTGCGGGTCAAGCGACGTCGTCTCAATATCAATCTGCATCCGCCGCAGGTCTTCAAACGCCATGCCCTTGAAAAGCGTGTACCCCGAGGCGACTAAGAACTGCTTGATGGCACTGCCGTACTGACAGACCCCTGCGTGTTCATCCCGCAGCGCCCGCTTGGCGTCCTGATACGCCCGCCAGCCCGCCGGGAACTGTATCAGCCAGTTGTACCCGTCGCCTTCGAGCGGCGTCGTCAATGCCCCCGCAAAATGCCGCTCCTTGTCCGTCGCCAGCCAGGGCACAAAGGGCACGGTGCGCCGCGCCGTCTCCTCGCCCTCCCGCACAAACAGCGTCGCCTCCAGGTCGCCGGTTTCCACTGCCACAATCCGCTCGGTTGGCTCCGCCCCGAACAGCACCTCATCCAGTCGTTCCTCACTCATGCCTCTATTGTACCCGGCTCGGCCCTTCCCCAACGGCAGGAAGTGTACGAGTTGTGATCTGCTGACGAGTCGCGCCATTCAGCAGGTTTAGTCCGGCGGACACTCCAAATCTCCCGCCTGCGGGCGTACCGCATTGCCCAGCAGTGCAATAGTAAGGCATAGCAACGCCACGACGCCCAGTGCGACCCGCAGGGTCACCGCCTGCGCCAGCAGGCCGAGGAGCGGCGGGCCAGCCAGGAACCCGCCGTAGCCCAGGGTCGCCACCGCAGCAATCGCCGCGCCGGGGGACGCCCCCGACATATGCCCCGCCGCGCTGAACACCAGTGGGGCCAGCACCGCCAAGCCGAGGCCGACACAGCCGAAACCGAGCAGGGTCGGAACCGGACCGCCCAGCAGCAGCGCCGCCCCCAAGCCGACACCTGCAATCAGGCCGCCCGCTTGCACGACCCGGACCGACCCCAGACGGGTGATCAGGGTGTCCCCGCCGAAGCGCATCCCGGTCATGGTCATCGAAAAAGCCGCATAGCCGCCCGCCGCGAAGGCCGCGCCGGTGCGGAGACTCTCGCGCAGATAAACGGCACTCCAATCCGCCACTGCGCCCTCACTGAGAAACGCGCAAAACGCAATTGCGCCCAAACCCAGCACGGCGCGTGACGGTAGCGCAAAAACTGGCCCGGCGTCCTCAGCATCGCCGGGTTTCGGCAGCATCAGGTGCGGTGCGGCAAGCGCAAGCGTCAGGGCCAGAACTAGGCTGGCGGTGGCAAAATGCCAGATTGGGGAGATCGAATGCTCCGCAGCCAATCCGCCCAGGGCTGCCCCGCCCAAGCCGCCGAGGCTCCACATCGCGTGAAAAGACGACATCAGTGACCGCCCGGACTGCCGCTCGACATCTACACCCTGCGCGTTCATCGCCACATCCATTGCGCCATTGCACGCGCCGAAGACAGCGAGCAGCAGGGCCAGACCAATCAGCGACGGCGCAAAAGGCAGCATAGACAGGGCGGCGCAAAAGGCCAGCCCGACCACGAGGGTCACGCGGCGGCTCCCGAAGCGAGCGATGAACATCCCCGCCAGCGGAAACGCGATCAGCGCACCCACCGCCATGCCGAACAGGGCCAGTCCAAACTGTCCGTCGGTCAGTTTCAGCCCGCCCTTTATTGCGGGAATGCGAGAAACCCAGCTTGCGAGTGTCGCGCCGTTGGCAAAAAAGACCGCACGGACTGCAAGCCGGGCGGCATGGGTATGAGAGTCGGGTTGAGTGGTCATCATGTCCCATTATAGCATATTCAAGCAAAATAAATCAAAAACGAGCATAATTGAGCATAATCTGTTATCGGGTATACTTTTCTTATGTTCACCCAAGAGCGGCAGAACCAAATACTCGCCGAACTCCAACAGGCAGGCCGGGTCGAAGTGGCGGCACTAGCACAGCGCCACGGAGTCTCGGAACACACGATCCGGCGCGATCTCGGGGTGCTTGAACAGCGCGGGCATCTGCAAAAAGCCCATGGTGGGGCGGTTGCCCTCGATACGCCGCACCTGGACTGGATAGGCCGCGCTGGTGCCCTGCCCGAGGCCAAAGACCGGATTGGGCAGATTGCCGCCGCGCTGATCATGCCGGGCCAGACGCTTTTTCTCGATGCCGGCTCCACGACGCTGGCCTTTGCCCGGCGGCTCACGGTCCGTCCGGTGACAGTTATCACGAACTCGCTGGACATCGCCGCCATCTTGGAGGCAGAAGCGGACGTGGCGCTGATTGTCACCGGCGGCATCTGGGACCGCGTCTCGCGCAGTTTCCACGGCACGGCGGCGCGGGAAACGGTGTGCCGGTATCGGGCGGACTGGACCATTCTCGGCACCTGCGCCCTGCACCAGCACGCAGGAGCGACAGCAATTCAGGAAAGCGAGGCGGCTATGAAGCGGGAAATGGCCGCCGCCGGGCTGCACACGATGGTTTTGGCTGACCACTCCAAGCGGGACATAGTCGTCGCCCACGCCGTCCTGACCCCAGCGCAGATAGGCACCCTCGTGACCGACCATCCCTGGCCCGAACTTGAAGCCCTCGGGGTGCGCGTCCTAACAAACCCTTAGAAGCTGTAGAGCAAGGCTTGCTTTATTCACAATAAAAGCCCCGCCATGATTGGCGGGCTTGTTTCTGTACGGTTCCCAGTGCGGGTGTCCGCGCTCCCTCAGCAGTGAGGGCGCTGGAAGGGAAGAAAGCTTGTTTAAATGCGCTTGATCTGCGACATCTGGTATGCCGACCAGGCTTCGCCTGCCGACCAGACCGAAGCACCCAGCAGGAACACGTCTTTGAGCAGGAACGCGCCGGCATCGGTCGGTGCCCAGAGACCTTCCACATTTGCCAGGGTCATCGGCGTTGAGAAAAAGAAGCTGAGGGTTGACAGGAACGTCAGAATGCCGAGGACGCTGCCGACAAAGCAGACCAGCGGCGAGAAAAAGCGGGAGACGATCAGCAAAGCGGTCACGATCTCGGCGACGCCGATCACCCGCGATGCGCCCAGGACGCCAAAGGCAGTCTCCATCCATGACATAAACGGGCTGTGGGAGAGCAGAGGCGCGATGTTATGCGCTTCCGTGTTGGTAAACTTAAACGCCCCAATCCAGAGCAGAATGCCGACGAGGCCATATCGCAGGATCGCCCC
>JAABUK010000927.1_pt1 | contig 58713 bp, 80 predicted proteins | sample 5559141 | NCBI WGS metagenome assembly JAABUK01 (sample SAMN10711869, study PRJNA513367) | rock metagenome | isolation source: Antarctica rocks | place: Antarctica: Victoria Land, Pudding Butte nord | collected 2016-01-03
GCAGTTGCTGTCGAGAAGCCAGCAAGCGTTTTGCGCTTAGCTCCAAGCACCTGCACGATTCAAGTAAACACATTATGCACGTCATGCTGGCATTGCTACATATAATTTTGCCAGCTTGCTTGCAACACCACAGCACTTGTAATCCCCACAAGCGAGCACAGGTACAACAGCAGAACAGCTCTGTTATAGTGGTGACATCAGGCATTGGCGACATACAAAGCATCCATGCCATGCATTTCATGGATAAGAGTTCACACAACCTGCTCCTGACAGCATTGTGGACATATCTTATACAGACTTTACACGAGAACAGCTCCAGATATCATACTAAGTGGAGTGCCCTACCTGTACATTACAAGCAGGCATTTTGGACAGATTGATGAGGCCTCCAGCAACGCCCATCAGCCTGGCAGCCACCTCAGTGCCCACAGCTGTAGACAAGTTGGGGGCAATTTTATGCATTTTTTGTTGTACCAGCTGCAGAATCAATGACTTGTCCTCATCCAACTGTAAGGCAATGGATGCTGCGTCCAATACTTTCTGCAGGATGTCTGATGATAGGGGTTGGCCTGATGTGGTTGAAGCAGTGACAGATACAACCATGATGGTTGCTTGTGGCAGGACATCATCTAGGTTGACCATTGTAAGATCCATTTCATTGCCTGCACCATGACAGGATTGTCATAACCTGTTTATGTCATTGGCCACAAGCATACCTCACTATCAGCATGGATAGTAAGGTAGTTGATTGGCAGAACATGATTGCTTGGCATACCTATTGCCTGCACCACTCTTGCATAGTCAATGGGATGGTGCACAAGGGACTCCAGTTCTGGGAATTTGAGCCTGTATTTATCCCGCATGAAGTTGTGAATGATCCCTATTTCATTGTCTATGTCAACAGCTAGCTGGTTGCAGTCCACCAGCAGCCTATACGTAGGATCTTCCTCTGACGGACCTGTCCAGACTCTGTTATTCTCTTCCTTGCCCTCTAGGGCATCTTTCACTCTCTGTAATGAGACAACATGCACATATGAACTGCTGTTGCTTATTGTGCAGATGTTCGTGATGCAGATAAACTGCTGAACGGGGGAGAAGCAACATGCCAACCAACTGGAAGCTCAAGCAGTAAAAAGCTTGAGTGAACAGAGCCCTACCTGCATAATCTCCCGGTATCTATTGCTGGCTCGAAGATGCGCCACAGCTTCCAAGCTGTCATAATTGAGGTTGTCAATGTCGTCCACCACCATCTGTGACAAACACTATGTCTGACAGGGCTCAGGATCAAAGCAACAATCACACAGAGGGCTGGGCTTACCTCATCTGCATCGTCCTCTTCTTGCTGTTCGTCCTGCTCACGATCGCTTGCATCATCGAGGTCATCCAAATCGGCCAGGAAAGACTCAGCTAGCGTTGTCATGCTGATATATTGGCAAGCTTTGGCAGATGTAGTGTAGGGGACAGTCCGTCACTGACTTGACGATAGCGACTGATGCGACGGCCAAGGAGTGTACTATGTGCAGCTCAGAAGGAGTACAGACTAGACGACGGACCGGGTTGAACAGGCAGAGCAAACGCATGTATCATGCACGTCGGTGTGATAGGGTTTCTTTTAATTTGCAGAGAACCTACAGATTGCACCAGAGCCAAATCAGTGCAGACATGCTCAATGAGCACATCTCGTATCTCCAACCAGCTGTTAATGAATGCGTGTTTCTGATATGTGCAAGAATGCATAACAGAGCACACCAGCTGCTGCGCTGCTTGACATGAATGTATTGTATGCCTTGTCTAAATGTATTGCTTCCAAGACGTGCACCAACATGATGCGTGCGGCTCCTAGGATCCCTGCCTGCCATGTACGCTATTGTAGTTTGCAGAGTAGGCATGCGATTAACCACGCTCCCTGCCCACGCAGTCACTTTTATCTGCCATCTAAGTTTGCATGCAATTTGCCTAAATTTACCTTCCCAGTGCCGTGGTCAGCTTGACTGCTCGTGTACTGTTACTGCACGCCGCTGTCTGCGGCAAATCCGATTGGTGATCCGACATTATGGTGAAGCAACGCATGGCTACAGCGGACGTCGCTGGGGAGGTAGCGTGTCTCCGGCAGCGTGTGCTGGGCATGCGTGTGGCAAATCTGTATGATCTGAACAGCAAGGTACGTGTGCTGTTCTCGCAGAATCTGCCATGAGCATCAGCTGTGTTGGCAACTTTGTTGCTCAAAATAGTACGTACATTCAAGTTGTCAGCCCCGAAGCCAGCTGTTTCTGCGGCATGCAGTGCTTGTAGCTGTGCTTGTCGCGCTTGTGCCCGTCAGATGTTCTGCTTGCACGATACACTTCACATAGTGACCATGCAAAACTGATGCAGACGTACATGCTGAAGCTGGCAAAAAGCGGTGAGGATGGTGAAAAAGCCTTCTTGGTGTTAGAGAGCGGGAGCCGCTTCCACACCACACAGGTACCTTTGCATAACATATATAGGCACAAATGCAGAGCTGGTGCCAAACATACACACAGGCTGTCACCAAGAGTGCTTACATGATGCATGTCATGCTGCTGTAGTATCAAAAGGAGAAAAGCGACACACCCAGCAATTTTACCCTGAAGCTGCGGAAGCATTTGCGAACAAGGCGCTTAGAAGACATCAAGCAGCTTGGAGTTGACCGTATTGTGGACTTCCAGTTTGGTTCTGGAGAGGCCAGATACCATCTCATTTTGGAGCTGTACTCTCAGGTGGGTCTGCAGGCACATCTGCTTGCAGGAGGTTCTGTGGTGGCATCATGTGAACCTGGGACATGTGTCATCATCAGTCATACATATACGCATGCACGTGACAAGCTTGCAAGCGATCTCAGCCACAGAAACAAGAGGATGCAGGCATTACAGCTTATAAACTGTCTGTTGCATTACCATATGTGTGCAAGCTCATTTGACTACCAATGGCTCCAATCTACATGTGACATCAAATTTACATGCTTGCCATAACATCCTTCACACCTTGAACAGCAAGAAAGCGAAGCGCCTACTACCTGAGTGTTGACAGGCAGCAGCACTGACACTGGAAGGCTGCCAATAGGCATGTTCGACCCGATTGACAGGTCATGCTACTAGCTTGCTGATGCAACTTGTAACAAAGCATGCCATGATCCAGCCCTTGTCATTGAATGCAGGGCAATCTCATCCTAGCAGACTCCAACTATGAAGTGTTGACCTTGCTGAGGTCACATAGGGATGACGCCAAGGGCTTCGCCATCATGGCGCGCCACCCATACCCCATTCACACCATCAGGCTGCGGCAGGCAATATCTCAAGATCAGCTAGAGGCTGCCCTAGATCCAGCAGATGAGAAGCAGACATTGAGAGGTTGGGCAAGCTGTGATCACAAGCTGATTGCAGGCGCAAGATCCAGAATACATTCTAGCTACTTTGCTGAATGTCTAGCAGATTTGCATTTGTGTGGGTGAGATGGTCTTTGGGAAGCTGCGTTGTGACAGCCAGACAATCAAAGTAGGCTTGCAGACCTGCTGTATCAGAGAATTTGCATGCACATGTGGCAACATCTGTTTGCTATCAAGCATGAACTGGAGATTTGACAGATGCTTTGAGGCTGCATCATGATGTATCAAGTACAAAGTGCAGAGGCAAAGTACGTGAGCAGAATTGTGAACTTATTCGTCCAAGTTCTGCTCACAAAGACCCCATGCCCACAGAGTATGATCAGCATTGATGTGCAAGGATACTGCACTTATGCAGTGCGTTCACCATGTGATTGACAGTTGTGAAAGGCTTCTTGGAGTGTTCACATCCAGATCAACCTTGTTGCCACCTTACAGTTGATGGTTTGTGGCTGCAGGTGCTCTGAATGTGGCGTTGCCATATGGTCCTGCTGTGGCGGACCATTGTATCCTTTCAGCTGGCCTATCACCTCAGCAGCAGCTCAAAGCCAAGCCCCTAGGGCCAGACCAGCGGCAAGGGCTGTTGGCAGCAGTGCAAGCTTGGGAGAAGTGGCTGGACGACTGTGAGAGTCAAGCACCCAAGGGATACATCACCTATAGAAGGGCAGGTACTGTATCTTTCCCGTAAAGGCTTTCTCCTGCTGCATGGTTTGTTCTGTTGCATGTTTTCATGATTAATGCAAGCATTGCAATGCAGCAGCAATTCAGGCAAATAGAGGCAAAGTGAAGCAGGCAGGTGTGTGTTTTTTTGTATTGCAAGAAGATCCATACAACCTTGCCATTCGTGCAAGGATGCACTGAATCAAATGAGTGTTAGAGTCATATGCTTGATTAACGTGTATCAGAGCGTCGGCATGAAATGCTCGTTCACTGCAACCAAATCACACTTGTGCCAGCATCAAACAGCCTGGCGGTGCAAGGCAGCATCACTGTCAGGAGGGAATTGTATAAAATTGTGTAACAATGCAGCCTTCACAATAAGGTTCTAACAAATGCTCTCAACAGCATCATCCGTGGCTCAGCCCACGCTGTGATGAGCTGGCCAATGCTGCAGTTTGGAAGCACCGCTGAGATGCCTGTCAACACATGAAATTCTGCACGTAAGCCACAGAGTAGCAGGAAACTTTCCGCAGATGTCTCAGTCACGAACCCTGCCAGTCATTTGCAATGCTGACTGTTACTCACAGCACCTGAGATGATGCAGATGAGCCAAAGCGCAGCAAGAAGCAGTCTGCAGAGGCGCCAATCACTCCTGCCCAGCCAATGCCTGCTAGCCCTGCCCCTGACCCTGCACAGCCCTCTGGCACCAACCCTAGCGAATTAGCCAAAAAGCTGGAGGGTATTGTGTATGAGGACTTTGACCCTCTGCTGCTGAAACAGAATGAGGGCCTGCAGAAGCTGGAGTTTGAGACCTATGATGCCGCTTTGGATGAGTTCTATGCTAGGGTGATGCTCAGCTGGCACATTCAGCTGTTGATATGCTTTGTTAGTATCTGCTTCTCCTCTGAATGCCAACATGCGTTCACAGCAACTGACAGCGCAGCAACTAACATGTCCCATGCATTTTCGCAGACCAACAGATTCTTAGCATGGCCTGTATTACATCACAGCAGGCATGATGTGCATAAGGAAGCTGTAATACCCTCTGAAGCTGGAGGAACTTGGCAACCTTTGCACATCTCACTCACCACAAGGGGCAACTCATAAACCTTGTTCACCATAACAAGCTTGTACAGGACCAAAAGGGCACTCCAGAACATTCAAAAAAGTGCCGGGGTACAGCATGCTCAGCACCTCTGCCTGAAGTCATGGAGACAGAGGCACAGCACTTTTGACATAAACATGTTCACAAAAGACATCATGCATGCCCCACGGGAGAGCAGGTGTGGCTAGTTCCACATAATTGTGCTGTCAAGCTGCATGCGGCTGCTGCCTAGATCCCTTCAAGACAGTTGCACAGCTGAAGATGAAGATGTTGACATGCCACCAGCTCCCACAAGCTTGGTTCTGTTGCACACCTGTGCTTTCAAGCCAGGACGTCTGATGAGTAGCAACTGGCTCCACATCCCAGACTGTAAGGTATCAAATAGATCAAAATGGCATGCAGATAGAGGAGCAGCAGGTGGAGCTAGTATCACAGGATTGTGCTGTCAAGCTGCATGCGGCTGCTGCACAATGCCTCTCAAGATAGATGCACAGCTGAAGATGAAGATGTAAACATGCCACCAGCTCCCACCAGCATGGCTCTGTTGCACAAGATATACACCTGTGCCAGGATGTCTGATCTCCACAAGCCAGGCTGCACACCTTAGACTGTCAGTTATCAAATGAAGTGGAAATGACATGCAGATAGAGGGGCAGCAGGTGGAGCGCAACCAGAGCCAGCAGGAGAAGGCGGCACTGGCCAAGCTGGACCGCATAAAGCTGGACCAAGGCAAGCGGGCTGATGATCTGGAGAGGGACGCAGCTGAAGCAGAAAGCAAGGTAACACAACTTCAGCATCAGCAGCTTGTCAGAAAAGAGAAGAAAAGACAAGACTATGCCTTTCAGCATCAAGTTGATGAGAGGTCAAGCATGATACCAGGCTGCCCAGAAGCAGCTTGTCACAGCAGGGGAGCTATCTGTTTGAACATTTTGAGCTCATGCAGCTTAGCTGCATTGTCAGTGCACAGTAGTGTTGGCATCTTGTTGCTGTTGGACTGTGTCTATTGAATAGCAAGTTGCACAAGCAAGTCCCTCTTGCTGTCAGTGTGATAAGTTGCACAGTCAGACAGGTGGGTTTGCTGGGCAGAGTGAAGAAAGCAGGACAGCTGTCAACAGCTCGCTAGCCCCTCTGCAGGTTGCTCTGTGAACGTATCCTAGGTGACTGCAGCAATGCAGGCCTGATGCATGGGCCATGAGGTTGACAGCCACCAGTCTTACGGCTCAATAACACAGCCAGGAGCATTCTATCACTCTGCCCATGTGCCGTACTTGTGGCTTTGAGAAAGCTTGTCCTGGCAGCTGTTGCTGCAGCCATAACTGCATAAAGCCTTGCTATCAGGGGACAGCTGCATCAATGATCATGTCTCTGACTGCCACATTGCAAGCTTGCAGGCTGCAGTCAATGAAGCCTTGCTATCAGGGGAGAGCTGCATCAGTCATTGTGTCTCTGACTGCTGTCTTGCAAGCTTGCAGGCAGTCCTGATTAAGTACAACCTGGAGGCTGTGGACGCTGCCATCAATGTGTTTGACTGCTACCTCGCAAGCTTGCAGGCTGCCCTGATTGAGTACAACCTACGGGCTGTGGATGCTGCCATCAATAATTGTGTCTCTGACTGCTACCTTGCAAGCTTGCAGGCCGCCCTGATTGAGTACAACTTAGAGGCTGTTGATCGTGCCATCAATAATTGTGTCTCTGACTGCTGCCTTGCAAGCTTGCAGGCCGCACTGATTGAGTACAACCTGGAAGCTGTGGATGCTGCCATCAATGTGTTTGACTGCTACCTTGCAAGCTTGCAGGCTGCCCTGGTCGAGTACAACCTATGGGCTGTTAATGGTGCCATCAATGTGTTTGACTGCTATCTTGCACGCTTGCAGGCTGCCCTGATTGGCTGCCATCAATGTGTTTGACTGCTACCTTGTAAGCTTGCAGGCAGCCCTGATTGAGTACAACCTGGAGGCTGTGGACGCTGCCATCAATGCCGTCAGAGAGGCCTTGGCATCAGGCTTGGACTGGAGGGAGCTAGGTCAGATGATCAAGGCAGAGCGGCGGGCTGGTAATCCAGTGGCAGGTCTCATTGACTCCCTGGCTTTGGACAAGAACAAGATCACAGTTGTGCTGGAGAACTTTCTGGACGAGGAGGATGCCAACGATGAAGCCATGACACGGCCTGCTACTAAGGTGGGAAGCCAAGAGCGAAGCTGCATGTCAGCCTGCTGCTTGAATGTCCGCCCGTGGTCTGCAATTGCAACTTCTAATGTCACCCAAACAGTGCAAAGATGCTTGTCCATGCACAGCCCAAGCTTCACAACAGGTAAATGGCAGCTTTACACTGCAGCATGCATTGTGACAAGGTCAACAAAGGGCCCACATGTTGATGAACATTGCCAACTGGGTTTGCCTTCAATAAGGTGAGGCGCCTCATGTCACTGTAAATGACAGCAGAACTCTTACTTGGGGAAATTTTTCCAAGGCAGACGTACATGACGCTTGAATTGTAATGGATCTCTATAATTTGAGTCTGATTCTGCACGTTTGTGCCTGCATCTATGCAAAAGCCCACTGGAACATGGGCAAGCAATACATTGTGAGGCAGCAATGCATGGTGAAGGGCACCTGGACAATGCATCTTCAGCAGTGTTTGACAATACCAAAGTTAGGTGGAGCTGGATTTAGACTTCAATGCATATACCAATGCATGGGCTAGAAAGCATGACTTGCAACATGTCTTTTGCAGGTGGAGCTGGATTTGGACTTCAGTGCAGATGCCAATGCATGTGCCAGAAAGTATGACATGCAACATGTCTTTTGCAGGTGGAGCTGGATTTGGACTTCAATGCATATGCCAATGCGCGCATTCACTATGAGAAGCGCAAGCAGCACATTGTGAAGCAGCAGAAGACAGTGGACGCCAATGAGAAGGCGCTGAAGGCAGCTGAGAAGAAGGCGCAGCAGCAGCTGAGCCAAGTGCGCACCAAGACAGCCATCCAGCATGTGCGAAAGCCCCTGTGGTTTGAGAAGTTCAACTGGTTTGTGACCAGCGAGAACTACCTGGTCATCAGCGGCAGAGACGCGCAGCAGAATGAGCTGATTGTCAAGCGTTACCTCAGGTGAGCTCACAGTGTTTGCTCAGACAGGCTCAGTCCAAGATTGCAGATTTGCATGACCAACTCTCAAGGATTGATTGACTATCACAGATTTGTGGAAGGCTGTGGCTTTCCCTGAGGTGCATGCATGTGATCCTTGCCTGTGTTTCTGACATATATGATGTTTCACCTGTGTGTCCCATCCCTTGTGTCATATGTATTGTATGGTCAGAGCGACTGTGACTGCTAGAAGCGTGTCCAAGCAGCCCGGCCCATTGCATGTTGTAGACAAATACAGTCACTTGACCCTGTCAGTCAAACATAGGCAGTTGGCCCTTCACACATAGGCAATTGGCCCTCCAAACATGGGCAGTTGGCCCTTCACACTTGGGCTGTTTGCCTGCACTGCAAGCTGACTATTTCTGCTGCACCTCCTGGAAAAGGGACTTGTATGTGCTTCAAGAGACATAAGCGCATCTCCCCTAACCAGCAACCCTACAGCCCCTGCTTGTCAGCAGTGTGCCACAACAAAAATGCTGTAGTCACTATGTGCATGCTGACCATGTCTGTTGTACCTTCAGGAAAGTATGTGCATGCTGAAGTTGGCTGCTACGTTTGCAGACAAGGGGATCTGTATATGCATGCTGACTTTGCCTGACGTGCTGTGGCTGCTGTGCATGCAGGAAGGGAGACCTGTATGTGCATGCTGAACTGCATGGAGCAGCCTCCACAATCATCAAGAACCATGAGCCTGAGAAGGCACTTCCTCCTCTGAGCATATCTCAGGCTGGCTGCGCGTGTGTGTGCCGCAGTGCTGCCTGGGACGCAAAGATTGTGACATCAGCTTGGTGGGTGCATCATAACCAGGTGCGCACCAGCTTCCACTGACATGAGAATCTGCGCAAGGCGCAACTGTTTGTGTGCAGCGCCGGTCAGTCAAGTGTATGAGTGTCAAGCATACTTGTAAGTATAGTTTGTGGATCCTCCAGATCAGGTACCTTGCCGAGGACCTACATTACTTCCCAAGCTCAGGATAATGGTCTCAAGTTACAGTTCATCATGAGCCCCATCATGAGGCCCCAATGTTTGTTGAGAGTGCAGTTTAGTGTATATATACACCAAAAGTCTCAGGCTCCACTTTAGATATTGGCCAGTTCTACCTTGCTCACACAGATGCGGGGTGGATACGCTGTAAGCAGCCGGCCAGCATTCTGCAAGGGTCAGTTTTTCCAGTTGCACCTTCTGTTGGGAAGTCAGCACGATATGGTAGGTTGATTGCATGTCACAGACATGACATGTCCAGCCATGGCACACAGAGCGTGTTGTTGGCTGCAGGTTTCCAAGACAGCTCCAACTGGGGAGTACCTGACAGTGGGGTCCTTCATGATCAGGGGCAAGAAGAACTTCCTGCCCCCCAACCCCCTTGTCATGGGCTTTGCCTTCCTCTTCAAGCTGGTCAGCCCCCTGCCCTGCTCTCTGTCGCCACACACGCACATGCTTCTTTTGCTGTTCAAACAATACGCGGCCTTTGCTGGGCCACAATGATGCACTTCATTGCGCATTGCTCACGGTGTCCTTCATCATCCATTTCCATTATGCAGCTGCCTACACATTGAGACATGTTCAATTGGGCAGCTCAGTCTGTATCTGTAACTTGCTTGTTGTATGCTGCTCATGAAGCACTACCCTGCACGCTGTGTCAGTGCACAGCCTGCCTCCCAGCCGTGGACGCATGCATATTTTGCACGTTTGCCAACATGTTCTACATCATCCAAAACACCATGTTATTGCGTTACACAGGATGAGTCATCCATTGCAGCCCATCTTGGGGAGCGCGCGCCCAAGCTGGCAGATGGTGAGTCAGTTGCTCTGGATCAGCAAGATGCATCTGAAGATGTGAATGATGAGGATGTGCCAGACACAGGTACCCATCTCCACCTACCATATGCGCCATGCAGCATGCAGTGTTACAATTGTTGCGGTTATTGTCTGTTGACTCCCCTGATGAGTCCTAAAGACACATAATGCAACATGCAGTGATGACATCAGGATACTGACTGGCGCTGTCATTGCTACTGTCGCTACAGTTGTTACAGTATGCATGGCCAATGATGTCTACTTGACTGATGCCACCAAAATTCATTACATGACTTGAGATTTAACACAAAAAGTGAGTACAAAGACTATTTAATATGATTGAACCCTCAAACATCACCGTAGATGATGCCATGGGTCCTATATCATGTTTTCCTTGCAAATTCAGTAAAACAATAAGACTCCTTTCCAATGAGGAAGCGCTTTTCATATTTTCAATTGTTTCTTCCAAAACATCTCAGCAGGCGCCACCTGCGGCAATCAAGTAAGTGCATTGTGCTGACAGCGTTGAATAACCACGCTCGCTCACTGTTGTGCATTGCATGTTTTGCAGATGACCTCCTGGAGGATGGTGCAGATGCAGCTTCACAGCCAGCTACACCTGCAGCTGCATCCCAGCAGGGCTCTGGCAATGCAGCGACTGCGCTAGAAGCATTCCTGGACAGCGCAGCGCAGCCAACCAACAGGCAGATGCAGCACGCTCACAGCTACTCTAGGTGCACCGCTGGGAGACCTGACCCTTGTCCTCATTGTGACCCCACATGTGCACACATTCCATACAAGTTGATGGGGTGGGTGTGTGTGTGTGTGTGTGTGTGTGTGTGTGTGTGTGTGTGTGTGTGTGTGTGTGTGTGTGCCACAACTGATCTCTAGGCATTATGCTGCATCGTCTTCAGGAACTGTGGTGGCTATACACTTGCAATGTGCACAGCTGCGACTGCTTTGGTTGTGAGTTATGATGTGATCTGCCAAGAATTGGTCTGACGACTAGTCTGACTTATCAGATCTGGTCTGATCTGCTCACATCAATGTGTCTGAGGTATTTAGATCACCCCAGCCATGCTCTGCCCCAGAGCATTTTCATCCCTTTCACTGGCTTTCAGACTCCATCTTCTGGGCCTCAAGCAGTCAGCCATGCCATACCCACCCCATCTGACCACTATACATCATCAGCCCCCCCCCCCCCTAACCCCCAACCCCCTAAGCTGAGCCCAGTCCATTTCAACCTGGCCACCTTGCCACGCCCAACATTGCACTGATATGCGGAGATCTTCTTCTCACATTGCAATGACATACAGAAATGCAAGGTTGGCTGCCAACTGCAAGCAGTGACACCTGCATACACTACATATGTATCATCTAGCTGTATCTCAGACCAAGCAAACACTTGGTGGCACAGCTATCGGGGTCAAGATCAGAAGGGTCAGGGACACTGTGGCCATCAGCATTGATCCACTCTTACAATCCTGTGTGTATGCCAGTGCAACGCTACTGCCCTTGACACTGTTACTCTAATGTGCCCTTGTGCAGTACCGGCCTACCTGATACTGCTGTAAGAACTGACCATTCTGCATTTCTGCTATTACCATACTGGTATAGCAGGATTGTGTGAGCAACTGGTATGTGCTGTATGACATGACCTTTGTCCGCATGACGTTTGTGAAGCTTCATCTCTGATTGCACCAGGCGTTAAACTTTCTGTCCTTGCACATTTGTGGCGTGTCTATGGCACTTGCCCTGCCAGTGCACACCCCTTGGATGCAATTTAGTATCAGACGTTTTGGATGCTGGCACGCGGAAATAGGTTGACACCTATGGTACATTCCTAGCAATGGCTGGCACATATGTAACTACTCTTACTATCACAGTACTGTCATTGTCATTGGTTTGGTTGTTTTTGTCATTATCATGACTGATTGCAGGTATGGGCTGTCTGCGCCTGAGGAGGCTTCTGAATCAGGGCCAGCGTCTGCCATAGATGAAGAAGCAGATGGGGATGATGCTGCAGCCGGCGCAAGCGGGCGGCGCCACCTGTCAGCTAAAGAGCGCAAGTTGATGAAGAAGCAGGTCTGTGCTGAACTTCCCATTCTCAAGTTTGGTCTGTCTGCCAGCAAGACCAAACTTGCTCAAGGTTCAGATGGGTCAAACTTTATCAGCAGGTCCTGGTCTTGTGTGTACTTCATGTGTAGCTGTGCGCATGAGTGTCAATGCTAGGGTGTCGCGCCTGCATGATTCAGTGTTACTCTGCTGAAGAAGCAAGGAGCACATGCTCTGGATGCCCAACCCTGACCTAAACCTATTGCGACGCATGATGTGCTGCTCATCTCACTTGCACACATTATGAGTACACTGTCTGCCCTGGTGTTTTTATATATGCTTGCGGTCAAGTCTGCACCTGGTTTGCCATGGCAGGAACAACATGCAGCCAACTAGGACTGGCAGCTGCAGTGTTGACACAGCATGTGGTGCACTGGGCAGCATTCACTCATTGCACAGCTCTTCTGCTGCTGACTCCTTTTCTCTGCTTAAAGGACAAACACACTGCGAGGCATGCAGGGTGCAGATCCTCACACTAACAAGAACGGCTACAGCAAACGTCACCCTGGACATCACTCTGTTCACCTCTTGTGAGCTACCGTGTTGTTGACTTGCTATCTCCACAGTGTAGAAAAGCGTTTTTACTGTCCCCAGACGTTTCTGAGTTTAGATTTCCAGTGTAAGGATGACGTTTGTGAATTAAATGAATGTTGCGGGACTGAAAAGAGCTTGTCTGCGTTGAGGTGCAGGGTGCAGAGGCAGGTGCTGGCAGCTCCACCACAGCCAACAGCCTTCCAGGCAGCTCTGCTGCTGGTCATTCTGAAGCTGCCGGCTCCCTGAGCCCTGCTCCAGCCACTTCACAGGCACCGGCAGCCACAGACAATGCAACTGGACAGACCAAACAGAAGTCTGATGGGGAGAGCCTGGAGGCAGCTAGGAAAGCTGAGAAGGCACGAAGGGAAGCTAAGGCAGGTGGAGGAGCAAGCAAAGGGCAACACGCTCAAGGCAGAGGGCAGCAGGCTGAAGGCAAAGGGCAGCAGGCCCAAGCAGCTGCACAGACTCAGCCTCAACAGCAGGTCAGTGAACAATGGGGAGCGCTGTTGCAGGCTCTTTGGTGCGCTGAGCAGGTAGTGTTTTGCCCCACGGATTTGCTGCCAGCTCTAGTGATTGGGGGAAACTGCAGGCTAGTCTTATCCTTTGCTCTTCAAGCGTAACATGCTCTGCATTGCTCATCTCCTCAGGCAATGCTTCACATGCAGCTGGATCATAATCATTGACCTGTCCAGACATGCGCATGTGCGGTTTTGATGTTCTGGTTTTGGAGTGTATGGGCTTGTGGACTGAGGACTGGGGTGCCTCTACCCTACAAGCCAACCCCACATCTTCACCCATCACTCCAAGCATCACCGCCTTGCAACAAGCAGGCATGACAAGGGATGACATGGCAAGGGATGACGTGGCAAGGGATGACATGCCAAGGGTTGACATGGCAAGAGCTGACAGCAGGGCATCAGTGGCTTGCAACAAAGCATCTCTATCTTTCACAATCAAGCAAGATAGCGCTGATGTATAGCCAAGATAGCCTGCTGTATGGCCTTCTGAATCGGGGTGAGGCATACCTGATACCTACCTGGCTAATGCGACAGCAAAGGCTGGTACAGGTGGAAACCAATCATTCAATCAATCAAACAAGACAGCGCTGATGACAAGAACATGACTGGCTTGCAGGCTGTGAGAGGTAAGAAGACAAAGGTTGCAAAGGCCAAGGCCAAGTACGCAGACCAGGATGAAGAGGACCGGGAGCTGGCTATGCAGTTCCTTGGAGCCGCTGGCAAGTCTCAAGCTACTGCGCTTGTGTATGTCGACGACCAACTAGGTTTTAGGGTTTGGGGTTTAGCTCACAAGTAGCAGTGGTGGGCTTAGGGGCATCATGCATGACTCGTGCAGAATACAGTCCTTCGTCATGATTCAGTTTAGATGAGATAGTGCTGAATTGTATGTTTGCGTATGTAGACATCTGTATCTTCCCATTGTGGTTCAAGCCAACACAACGATGCCTTTGCAAACCATTTGTCTCAAGATGAATTACAGAAAAGTCGTCTCCATTATGGGGGAGAAACAGTCATCATGCCTGCTGTTGATGAGTGAGCAATTGTGTGAATACCTTGTGGGTGTTGTGGCAGGTGGGCAGAAGAGCAAGCAGGAAAAGAAGGAGGCGCACAAGGCCAAGCTGAAAGCCAAGAAGGGTGACGATGCCTCAGCAGCCTCCACTGCCTTACTCAACTCAACACCAACTGCTGAGGCTCTCGCAGCAGTCGGCGCCAACCAAATGAGTAAGGCTGCTGCAGAGAGGCAAGCTGAGATTGACAAGAACAGGGTGGCTTGGCAACAGCGCACACAAGCAGCTACTTCAGGGGCAGCTTCTGCCAATCAGGCAGCTTCTGAAGGGGCTATAACTGCTGGAGCAGCTTCCGACAGCCAAGCAACCCCTGGAGCAGCTAATGCTGGGGATGCGCCTGCAGCCGGTCAAGTCTCTGCTGGGGATACAAATGGTCCCCATGGAATTCAGGCAGGGACAGGAGAGCAGGTGGCTGGGGATGCTGGTGGGACAAGTGGCGACACCAGCAGCAGTGAAGAAGAGGAAGGAGAAGCTGACACAGCAGGGAGTGGACAGGTACATGATATGCATTGCAAATGTATAACCACACACAGGCTGCCACCACAAACAATATGGCAGTCCAACAGCATCTCAAAGTTTTGATGACAGTCAAACTGTAGGCAGTCTGTGCCAATTAGGGCATGCTTGTCATGCGTCAGCGCTGTACCAATCAAGGCAACCATGACTCTGCAACACCTGGCGTATGTGAGTGTGTGTATGTGCAGAAGCAGCAGCAGCGCACAAGCACAGCTGAGCAGCAGGAGATTGCTGCTCTGTTAGCAGAAGAGAATGTGGAGGTCTTGGACCCAGAAGACAGGGACAGGCTAACCCAGCTGGACAGCCTGACTGGAGCGCCAAGACCAGATGATGTTTTGCTGTTTGCTGTGCCTGTATGCGCGCCCTACTCAGCCTTGCAAGGCTACAAGTACAAGCTGAAGCTCACGCCTGGCACACAACGCAAAGGCAAAGCAGCCCGACAGGTGAGCCCACCTTTCAATGTAACTCTTCCAAACTTCCTGAGTCCTGCCAGCTTCAGGCAGTCTGAACACTGCTGCATTCAATCGCATGTAACAGGAGAAGTTGACGCTACTGTTGCAGGATGCAAAGCGTCCATTCGTTGCTTATAATACAGCTATATTCATTGTGATTTACATCCTGCATGGGATGAGCTCACTAGCATGAGACATAACTGACAAGTTGCCCCAGTGTGCAAGTGTTCAAACACACATGCTGTATTGCACACAGCCTCAGGTTCATCAAGGCTGTATTTCAGTTGCCATACATGCATTCAAGACTTTGCGTGTCTCTTGTGCCACTTTTACAGACTGTCCTCGCATACATGGTTTTGCTGCTTCGTTTGCAGGCTGTCGAGCTGCTGTCTCGGCAAGCAGATACTCCAGTGCGAGAGAAGGACTTCATCAAAGCTGTGCCTGACATGGACATGATCAACGCCTTTGTTGGCACTGTCAAGCTGTCCATGCCAGGGCTGGTCAAGATTAAACAGGATGTCCGCAAAAGCAAGAAAAAGAAATAGCTTCGTTTGTTCATGATCTTGTTTTAGCAGAGTTGGGCCTCTGCAAGCTTCTGCAACACTGCTACATTGGTGACATCAAGTCATGTGCTGATGTGCTACCACAACTATGACGTTCTTCACCAGCTTGACAGAAAGTTAGACCAATATGTGAGCCATAGTACAAAAGCAGCCACGTCATGAGACAATGTCATGCTCATTGAGATCCTTTGACTTTCCACACCAGCAAAGCAACAATGGCTGCTACGCCTACTGCTGTGAGCTTGGTCCTGCACAGGAACATAGTGCGTTGCAACTCTAAATGTATGTGCTGCATAAGGACCAAGGACTTGTGATCAGTGTAATGAGGCAAGCATACCTGTAATCTTGCCTGTCTCCTTGCTGGTCCTCCGAACTGGGGACAGCTTTTGTCAACACCGGTTGCATGATGTAGTTGTCAAAGAACTTTCTAAGATCGTCCTCATTGGACACAACGCCTGTGTCGGGCATGTCACAGTCTCATTGTCTTGCAGAAAGGAGCCAACAACATATTGATATGGCAGCATCTGCACAAAAGTCGGCAAGGTACCTTGCCACGTGTCCTGTCTGAGAGCTGCAACATTCTGGACATACTTATGGAGAATGAGACCCATGAAAGAGACATTATCACCACCATTGTCTTCAGTAACATGCACGTACGCTTGACCAGTATGTTGCTTCAACCCACACTGATAGGTGAAGGTATTGGCACAACCCTTCCTGCACAATGAACGCATGTTCGAAGGGTGTCAGCTATTGAAGTTAATTCTGATAAGTTCTTGTGCACTTCCCACTCTCACTTCTTGTACTGAAAGATCCAAGCGTCATGACTGCGGTTCCATTCGGGCTCAGGATGATATGGAGACCCTCGAACGTAGTCAACATTGGTGAATCCGGCTTCAACGAAAAGGCCTGTGTTGACATCGGACACAGCATGTAACATTCCTGCTGAGACTCAGCAGCAAAACTTGATGCTGGACGTACAATGTACTGCCAAGGCTAGCACGGCTCCTCCGTCTTGGGTGTGAATGCAATCGGGGGCCCGAACTGCTTTGCGCAGGAGCTCCTGCAGCGGAGGGCGCTGCGCCGTGTCTGCCATACTCGAAACTAGTCAGCTCGAACCTTTGTGCACAGAAAGAGAGCACACAGTACCAAGTATCTGCCGATTCAAAGATGTCTCAACTATTTAGCGCAGAGGGGGAGCACAACTGCACAGTGCTCACAAACTGTGTGCAACCTGCCGCAGCCGTTACGTTTATGACGTTAAAGGATTGACAATTTGTATCTGCCTAACATGCTGCAGCAATTCGTTATGCATGTGTAACACATGTTCGCATCTCATTTCTATGAGTACTCATCTCTTACAGCAGAAAAGTTCACTCGTCAGAAAAGGCTGAGGAGCAGTTGCACTGCCCATTGCACCAGCTCCAATCAAAACTGTACAGGTGCTTCTAAGCTGTTCAGCACAGATTGCACAAGTGTGAAAAGCACAAAGTCACACCTGCTTGTACTGTTGACTGCTGAGTTGTGAACAAGCTGCAAAGTAGGGAGGGCTGCCAAAAAATGTTGACAAGATCACGAATAATGTACACACGCCAACATGGCACACCATAAACCCGACCAAGACTTCCTGACAAGAGAATCAAAATCAAATCAAATGACCAGACTGGTTCAGTTTGGACACCACTCCTGGTAGGTTTGCAGCGTCCCAATCTCACAGCTTTGGCGTGCCTGAAGATCATCCCATCCACTATCATACATGCGGTGACTGTTGGCCCTACATCACACACATAGATATTCAGCATCACTGGACAGTTCTTCTGGTGTATTCAGTACTTGCGCTTCAAACATACATTTGCATATGAACAAGATGTCGCATAGCATCCAACAGTCATTTGCATGCACAGCAGACAATTTACTCTGTCGCACCATGGTGCAGTTCAGCAGCAAAGCACATACCTACGAGGGGACCTGACATCCTGGTAAGTCAAGTCATCCTTGCTCCATTTCTTGCTCTCGTACAGACAATCAGAGGCTCTGTTGGTCTGCAAAGGAGCCCATAAGCTTGCACAAGCACTGGCAAAGCTCACAGGCTGCTCTTTGACCACCTCAGTGCTGGTCTGTGCATTGGGACCGCACAAATCTGATGAAGCCTGCCGCCGAGAGAAGGGTCTGTCAGCTGCTGTGTTGTTGGAAGCCAGCATCATAGAACTGGTGAGCACTTTGCCTTCCAGCTCGTGCTGCTGTTCTAGATCAGACAGGGCAGAAGCAGCAGCAGCCTGCAGAAGCAGTGCTGCGTTTGCTCTGCTGGAGTCTGCCTGGACGAGACTAGCAGTGTTGGCCTCTGGCTGAGGCGTCTGACCATCAAGGATTGATGACACTGTAGTGGAAGTCTGAAACAATGCTGACCAGGCTTCATGCTGAGTGCTGAGCAAGCTGTGGGCGGCAAACATAGCAGAGCCCTTCTGCTTCTTGGAGTCATATGATAGGAAGGATGACTTGACTGTGTCCTCCTCCATGCATGTTGACCGCAACCTTCTGCTCCCCACTGCATGTACAAAGTTGCACAATCAATTACATGTGGAAGCTTGTGTTTCACAGCATCTATGGCTAGCATGAAGCTGTAGGGACCAAAACGCACAAAAGCTGCAACACATCAAACACGCACAGACCAAAACAGTACGACGAGGAGCATGCAGTGAAATTGGTGTTGCAGAAAGCTCATGCCTGCTTGCACCAGGCACGAGGGATGACACCGAAGTGACACTCAAACGCATTCCGAAGACAGACGGGCTGCAAAGAGCTACGCAAAAGGCAAATATGCAATGCAGAGAGGGGTAGATAGTTACAGGCAAATGTGAGAACGTACATGTGCTGAGAGTGGGCAGAGCTTGCTTAGCATTCTTGCGTGCCCTTCCTCTGCTTTTTGCAGCAGATGAGGAGGGCTCAAGGGGCTGAGCATCTGTCTCTGGAGGGGCCATGGGCCCGCCTGTTGGCACAGCAAACTCCATATGGTTGGCCTCTGCCATTGCCTGCATTGTTGACAAGAACTGCGTGGTCAGAGTGATGCTGAACACATGCAGAGCTGGACAAATGATTTTGACCCATAGTCCCAGAGGTGATCATGCAAAGAGGGCACCAAGACAAACATGACAAGAATCTCTACAAGCAGACAAGGACATTCTCCTGCCAGTATCTAGGGTCCTTAGCGCCTGGCACACACATTGAAGGGTGCAGACACAAGATGACAATCAGGTGCAGCGGGAGCTTGAACACCCACCTGACATCTTGCGTCAGCTGCAGGAGAGCGCAGCACATCCTGACTGCCACCTGGCAGCCTGTTGACTGTGCGAGGCCTACCAGGCTTGCCTGCCTTACGCTTCACAACCTGAATAAATCAAGACAGATTCAGCCATTTTGACCCTGGAGGTGTTGGCATGCTGCAATAAGCTCGTGATAATGTCATGCATGACCAAATTCAAAAGCCATAGAATCGAAAGCCATAAAACCAGCTGACAGGTAACATATAGCTTCGCTCTTAGTCACTATGCCAAGGAACGGACAGCAAGTATTGCAGGTTGAATAGCAAAGTGTACCTTTTGGGCAGGCATAGGAGCAGGAACAGCAGGCTCTTGCAGCTTGTCTTGGACCTGTGTTGCTACCTCAACTTCTGTCTGAACAGCAGGGGGGCTAGGCTTGGCAGCTGGCGTTGCAGGCTGTTCTGCTGCTGCTGGTGCACTTTGGCTGAATGGCTTGCTAGCATCTGTGCCTGCCAGTCTGTGATGCTTGAGCATGACCTTGAGGCCACTTTTTGCCTGTGGCTGAGCAGCTGCGACGGGTTCTGATGCTCTGTGCGCTGTGATCGCTGCTGATGCTTCTGGTTCAGCATTAGAGGCTGCAACTGCTGCTGCTGGCTGTGACCTAGGACTGGCCACAGGTGCAGAGGTGCGAGGCTCCATGATGCCTTTTCTGGGAGAGAAATCCCCAAACAGGTCTGACTCCACCAGCTGTGCCATTGGAGCACTAGGGTGTGTAGCCAAGTAAGATGAGCGAGGAGTAGCATCAAAAGTGCGAGGATGCTGGCCATTGCGAGCACGCGGCGTCGCATCTGACAAGTGATGGTCTCTGGGGGTCTGAGTCCCTCCTCTGCTCCTTTTGTGCTGAACAAGGTCAGCAGCTGCCGGTGATTCCATTCCGTTGAGCTGCTGATGAGACTTGTCCTCACTTTTCACACGCACTTTCAAAGCTTTGAGAGGATGTTTTGGAGATGCTGAGAAGCCATTGGCTGTGGCCTGGAGATCTGACTTGGCATGCAACAGCTTGTGCAGCCGGCCTGGGGCATTTGACGAATCTAGACGGGCAGCTGTGTCTGGGTGCAGAGACATGGTGTGTGACAGTGCCTTGCGCAATGCTAGGCGCTGCGTCCTCTTGTCTAGGAGGTCCATGCCATCCTCCAATGGCAGACTGCATGGCATCACATCACAATCACAACTGTCAACAAACACCATACATACTAATGAATCCCAGAGGATTTCTAGCTTCACATAAGCTGCATTGTGCTGCATAGGCAAGGTGCAACAGCTTACACAGAAGTGCACAACCTCCCAACCACCAAGTGGCAAATGGAACAGGTAACGCAGAGAGAAAAATTGCAATGCAAACAGGATGATCTACCTGACAGCAGCCACACCCTCAGACTGCATTTCGTCCTTGAGTTTGCCATCCTCTGCCGCATCCAACACGTCCCTGCTGGATAGATCAGAAGTCCTTTGACGCTCAACTGATGCAGACCGCTTGCCACTGTCAGTTGGTAGTCTAGCTTGGCTGGTGGCTCGTCTAGGATGACTGTCAGCATCAGAGTTGATGTGATGCGAACGCGGTCTGCCAGATGATAGCCGATTGGAAGAGTCTGCTGACAGGCGCAACTTTGAAGAAGTTGACTGACTCTGTTTGCTACCGCCAGACAAGCTCTCAAGCCGACCACTCTTGGCACCTGAACATGTGCAAGAGCTCAGACAAACGCCGTTACCTCCATGAGTGCATACAGCAGAGGTCATATGCATGCTGACCACTGACAAATGCCAAGACCTATGATGATATAGAGGAAAGAAGCACAAAAACCAATAGAGTACCACATTTTGAGGAAAAGAGACATTCCAACAAGCAGCAGCAAACAAGCATCTAGCTAGAAGTGCGAAAACTCACAAAGCTTATGGTCGTGCTGGCCAAGCTGAGAGGCAACGTCGCTGTGCTGGCTAGTGAGGCTGCGAGCAGGTTGCGCAGACTTGATTGCACGTCTGTGAGGCTTGACAGCAGACTCATCCTCGCTGACACTGTCCTGCTCTGATTCTGAGGCGCCCTCCTGGCAATCGCTGTACTCGTCCTAAAATGAACAGCAGAGTCAGAACAGGAGCATCAACATCAAGCAACCTGTCTTCATTACATATGCTGTTGACATCATCTTACAGCTGACCTTTGATGTGCAATGTCATCATGCAATGGTAAGCACACAGACTTACCTCTGAATCCATTTGTCTGCTGGCCTGCCGGTCCTTGGCTTGCAAGGCAGCGGCTGCCTTCTTGCTCTCCTCCATAGCAAGAGCAAGCTGCTGCCTTTCTGTCAACCCTGTAAAAACCAAATGAGTCATGACACGCCCCAGTATCAAGTGACCCCAGTATCAAGTGACAACTCAAAATAGCAACTTGTAAACCTCTGTAATAAGTTTTGAAGACTTACTTGGGACAATCCCATCTCGCAAGCCTGGTCCAGACTGCACCTCTGACACGTTTCGAATGATGCGCCTTTTCTTGGGCTGATCATTGGATGACTGGTTGTGTGGCTTACGTTTGCGCTGAGCTGGCCCGCTGCCTTTGTGCATGCTGTATGTGCTGTGTGCTGACTTGCTGGAGGAGGACGATGCACGACTCTGCAGGTTGCAAAAACTTTTTATTGAAATTCACACCCAAGCTGAATAAAAGACTGGAAGCTGATCATATGCTGCTGGCCTCCATGCAATACGTGATGCTGCCTTGTGGCAGAAAGGCACTTTCTGTGCCCTTCCAGTGTTGAAGAGGGCAAAATATTGTTGGTGGGGTTCAGGGCTAAGACAAGGTACAAGAGTATGCAGCTCGCAAACGAGAAGCATAAAGAGTGTCATCACGAACACTAGGGAACAAGCCACTGAATGCGGGTACAATGGACCTAGGTTAAAAGACGACAGACGCAAGGCGGGCTACCAAAGGGATTGCGCGCAAAAAAAGGCTCCTGGCGCAACTTGCTGTCAGCGACCAAGTAATACAAAAGCACAGTTCCTAGACAGTCTCGAATAGACAACAACAGGGCAAGCGCAACAGGACCTTGCTATGGGCACGTGCTGGCTATGTGGGGGCTCGAAGGCAGCTAGCAGAGCCCGTACAATTACCTTAGCATGGTGGCTCATCTTGACCGTGCGAGACACAGCAGGAAAACTTGGACTCGGGGCGTGCGTCACGGTGAACCGAAGTATGAGCTGTAGGCCCCAACGCTTGGAGAGAACCGATTACACCCATGAAGCTCACTCGGCCAGCAGGTGACGTGCCAGTGAGGCTTCAAACATGCCACTTGAGAAACCTTGAAGTTATTCCACAGCCTCAAGCAACTTCGCGCAGCGTCCAGGTTGGCTTTAGTACGAGCAGGCGCGCCCAAACCAGGCAAGTGGCAAACGATGCTGCTCGGTGGCGTAGCGGTGGCAGCCATTTTGCAATTTGATATTCTGTCTTTTCCAGACTTCCTGATACATTGCGCAGTCTTGCTTAATCTTAAATTTGAGGCCAGAGGACAGCAAAGCCGGCTCGGCTAAGGCGGCAGGCCATTATAAAGGTGGCAGGGAAACCTTGTCAGTGTCGCGTCACGTTTGTTAGGTCTCCTAGAAAGCCAATGCGTTGAAGCAGCAAACAGAAGCGTAACGAAACCAGCTGAAACGAGTGCAACCGAGTCCTAACCTACAAGCGCTGGGCAGGCAATGACAAGGCCGTCAACCTGTTCTTGCTGCCCCCGAGAGATCTCTGGCAACACAATAGACAGGCGTAGCAGTGCTGCCCTGGGGCCAAGTACTGACTTGTTCTTACTCTTTTGTCAAACACAAGACGCTTTTGCTCCACAAGACAGCATCTACAGGCGCCGTTTGCTTTTGTTCTACACACTCAGCGGCGGACAGCGCAGGTGGCATGAGCAGATCTGCCCCTGTTGCACCATTTTCGGCCCAGATGGCTTATCGCCTAGTTTAAGTGGCTTGGCGAGTACGACAGCGCTGCGACGATGGCAGCTTGTTTGCCGCAAAGCAGCTTTGTTTCAGCTTGTAAGTGGCCTGCTGAAACCCAGAGTCAGCTTAGCACTCTTCCTGTGTCTGTATACAGCAACGCCACAGCCTTGCATGACCTCAATTTACAGCAGGATCGTGTATCATCCCTCCACTCAATGCTACCTGCCAGCTGATTTAGTCATGTCAGCTCTTGATCAAAAGCGTCGCAGCACCTGGAGGACGTCAGCAATTTAGACTGTGTCAGCACCATGCACACTAATCTCCTTGGCGTCAGAGGAACTGAAGACTTTCCTGAGCCATATCAACATCAGATACCTGAAATATGCAGAAGTCATCATAATGGTGACTTTACCAGTCAGCAAGAGCTCAGTGCTGCTGACCGCATAGACCTTCACGATTTCAAGATTCCCTATAGTGCGGCTGGACTGATCACTGCTGCAACTAGAAGCGCAGGTGACTGGCTATGCATCAGCAGATGTTGGATGTTTCACAAGCTCATTTTCTGGCTTATGGGCACAAGTCATTGGTGGTGCAGCTTGGAGTGCAAGATGCAGTGTACAAGGCACAGTGCATGCATGCACCACTGTCCCTGGTGCTTATCTGCAGTCAGGGCATTCATCGCTTTCTTTTAGATCTTCTGTGTGATGGCTGTGGAACTTTGCCGTTGTCAATTTGGCGTTATGAATTGCAATTGCACACCATAAACTGGTTCAGAATGAAATCATGATCCACCAGACGGTAGATGCAGGAAGTGCCATATGTTGTCAGGAGTGATCTGGATGCATTTGGTTCTGTGGGCAGGTGCTGGCTGGAGCTTTCTGCAGTTGCAACACCTTGGCAGTAGCTTGCAGGCAGTTCCCATGAGCATGTTGTTTGACTATTGGAGCTGTGCCCATCAGGTACACTGCCATCAGTGTGTTGTTTGTTGTTTGTGTGTTCTCACAGGCAATGCTGACTTTGCAAGCAGCAAAGCAGCAGCCAGCCACAACCCATTTGCAGGCAGTTGTTGTTTGCACACATGTGCTGGTGGCCTGCAAATGGGTTGTGGCTGGCTGCTGCTTTGCTGCTTGCAGAATCAGCATTGCCTGTGAGATTACATGCAGCTTGTAATGTCATCACAGTAGTATGTGCTTGAGTTGCAGGCGTCACAGGCTTGCACATCACGCGAGTGTTACACAGGGTTGTCAAGCCAGACAACATGTTGGTTATCAGCAAGGATCTTTTTCTGAATGATCGCCACCAACATGTTGGCTGCCTTTGATGTCAGTTGCTTGGTAGGCACCTCAAATACTACACGGAATTGGAGAATATTGGTTTTCTCTCTGGCAAGCAGGAAAGCGGTACAGAACAGTGGAAGACCTTGCATTATTAGCGCTGTCTTTGCACGGCTTCTGAGCATGCGCACAGAGTCTCTTATTGAACGAGTCAGGCAGGTGGCCAAGCTTCCAAATGCACCTCAGAGCACGATCAAGACTGGTGACATCCTGAGGGATTTTCCAGGAAGAGTGTGGAAAAGCGCTGCTTGTGTGAACTTGAGCTTGATGCTGATGTGGATTTAGTTGCAGTTACATGCTTTGTACATTGGATCACCTGTCTGTAAACAGAATTTGTCCCCTTGTACTTGTCTTGCTAGAGCCAAGCGTTGAGATCTTGCAAAGATCAGGGACATTGTCACTGTCCCTTGGCCATATGTAAATCAATCAACGACACCTTGATGTTGGAGCATGCGAGTGTGTTGCCTGTTTGTCCTGCTAGTCAGTAGCATGCTATAGTTCTTGCTTATACATAAGTGTACCGGTAGTATAGTACTAGTATGCGCACACTCATTGGACTTTACGTGTTGACTTGAACTTATTGGTGAGCCTCTTGAACAAGTGTTTCAGCACAACTTAAACGCAGTGCCAGCTAGACGACTCAGCAGACCTTCATGTTTCAATGTCAGATTCTGTTTGCAGATGCAGAACAAAAAGAGCTTACCCAGCTCGAGACAGTTCTATCAGAGCAGTCACGACCATGGTCTATGATCATCTGGTTGACTTAGATCAGCCACAGCCCGAAGCTTTGCATGGCTTTCCTTCTCAACGGCAGCTATGTTGCCATTCAGAAGTAGAATCTAACAGACGTTCCTTGTTAAGCGCTTGAGACTGGCATAATGACTTGATGGCAGCCATGACACATTTCATGTAGCATTATAGGATGACCAGGCCAGGCGTACCTGCGCTTGAGGCAGCATACAAGACCGAAGTCGCTGCATAGTTCAGGCAAGCCCATCAGAACACAGGTCTATAGTGATACAGCACATGAAAGGTAATCCAGTACTTATCAAATGCACAGACAAGCAAAGGTTCCTCTGAATCATTTCATGGCTACACTATTGGTTTTAATGACTGTGCCATGCATACCTTGTACCTTGTTAAAACCTCCCGTAAGCAATGCAGTAGGCTGTGCAAAGTCACACTTGCTATGTACAGATACAGACAGGAAAGCAACCAACTTCATTTGTTTGACCAGCAGAATTGCATTCATTTGTTGGGACACCACCCAATTTGTGCCAGCCCATGAATTCCATTTTGACTGTGGCTTTTGTCTGACAGTAAAAAAGTACCTCCTCAAGTCACGCATCCCACACAAACTGTCAGACAATACAGGGATCACTGCTGCTGATACATGGCTGGAATCTTCTTCTCTCTGCCCGCACCATGTCTCATTGTCGACGCGCTCCTCAGAATGGCTTCATTGCCCTGCACAGCAGCCTTGGTCTGATGCCACAACCACAGCAGTCCATGCAGATAACAGTATCCTGTGCTCACCAGGTCAGCTACATCTGTAACACTGACATGTGCAAGCTGACTCCACGGGATATCTTCCATGACCAACTCAATGTCAGAGCCACACATCACAGCGAACGTAACAAATGCCAGCAATGGATGATAATGCAGCAGGCTACTTTAGCAATGGGTCATGAAACGGATCAAACACAGTTGCCAAGAGCTGATTCAAGACTGGCTTCTGAGCTGTAGGCTCAGACAGCAGGGCTGCCACAAACACGGCAAAGGAAGGCGCCCACCTGTCGCATCATATCACAGAACTCCTCATAGTCAATGCGGCCATCACCATTCTTGTCTACCTCCTTCAGGATATTTCTGATTTCAGTGCCCACATTGTCTCCGGTCACTTTCTGCATCAGCATGGCCACGTGTTGAAGCTTCATACATACAGGCAAGAGGGTTAGGACATTGCATGAGCATCAGCCTGCCCGCCAGCCTGATTCACATGCAGTTGCTTGACATTTTCAGCCTCTTTCTTGACGGATTTTGTTTCTCTGCAGATGTTGTCAGTGCAATGCACACAGGCTTGTGTTGCTAAAAGTGGGTGGGGCAAGCTGACAGTTCATTTCTTGCATTTTGTTTGTAACAACATGTCCTTGTCGTGTCAGAGCTAACATGCTGTAAAGCAAAGCTGTCACTGGCAGGCACAAAACCAGACGTAGCCCACGTACAGCAGCTCACCGCTGGGTGTCAGCTTACCAGTCAATCTTGATCTTGCATTGAGTGCTCTTCAACCAACAGTGTTACAGGAAAGAACAGAACAAGGTTGTACAATGTGCTCAAAGACATGCAGATAGCCAACAGGCAACACAGCACACAGTGCTGAGTCAGGCAGAAGACTGCTGTCAGCTTACCGAGAGGGCATCCTCCATTTCCTGCTGTGTGATGTAGCCACTGTTGTCGGTGTCAAAGTGTCTGAAGGCGTTGTACATGGTGTCCTCCTTCTCCAGGTGGTTCAAATTCACAGTGGCAGCCAGGAACTCCTCATAGTCAATGCTGCCTGCAAGACATTCAATTCTTGATATTTACGCTTGGCTGTACCAGAAGGCTCGTAGCGTGTGATGGACAAGAGGTCTGGCAGTCAACGCTGCTTGTACAAACTCGACTTTTGCAATGCATTGCTTTGGTTTTTGTGTGCGGCAAAGCTTTTCTGCCCTGCATGTGGCAATACTGCTCAAAGCTACAGGGATGATGTGTTGAACAATGCACATTAGCAGCCTTCATCATGTACATTCCAGCAAGACTTGGGATCAAACATGGTGCAACAGAACTGATCTGCAGATGCGAGTTGCAACTTGGCATTGGTTGCACAGAAGCCACAAGGCAAGGCAGAGGGGTAGGCACCATTGGCGTCTACATCAATGTGGGCAAGGAGGGCCTGCAGCTCAGCCAGGGCTACAGGGCTGCCGGCCTTCTTCATGCCTGCCTTCAGCTCATCCACAGTGATGCTGCCACTGTTGTCTGCATCCATGCCCTGCACACACATGTGCCTCACTAAAACCATGGTAGAGGCAACGTTGTGCCTGTTGCTACTCCAGTCCCTGTGGCTGATAATGTGTTTTGTTGCACAGCTTTGCTGCTGGCTTTGCTTTGAGGGCAATGAAACTGATGCACAAAGCTGTCAGCCTGTGTCCCTGACAGTTGCACACATGGGTCATCATTGGCTGTGCAGACAACAGCAATCAACATCAATGATGCGGTCTAGACTATACAGAATGCATGCAGCCATACAGCAAGATAACGTATAAAGTTTGCCAGCAGTCCTTTCAGGCTGCAATCTGTCCAGCTGTGTGTCATTTGCATCACACAAACCAGCGTCTCATTGCAGCTTGTCAAAAGGACTCTCAGGTCGCAAGGACTATCAGGTAGCCCTGCTGGCATGCATATCATAGTGCTCTGTAACATTGGTCATATAAGAGATGAGAGCAAGTGTACCTGGAACATGGTGCGCAGGCCAGCAATCTCTTCCTGAGACATGCCAGCAGCAATGACCTTGAGGGCCTCCTTCTTCAGCTTGTTCATGGCCGCAAAGCCGCGCATGCGCTTCAGAATGACATTGTCCAGAGGCCGCTCGCTGGCAGTACCGTTCTCACGCATCCAGTCATGCTGCAAGATGCTGTTGGCGTCTGCGCGCTTCTTTGGGTCCTGTGGGAAAAGATAGAGGCTAATGTGGGTCATGTCTACGTAGTGTTAAACTGGCATGCAGCAAAGCTGCAAAGCATGTATAGTCGAAAAATGGATGCAGGTCAAAAGCAGAGCAGCATAGGAGATGCAGAGCATGGTATAGCTCTGTCAGATGCTAATGATGATGACAATGTGACAGGTAAAGCAACTAACAAAGGTTGCAGTGCTAATGTCATGTGGGGCCAGCTTAAGTGTCATCTCAATTTCAAATTCCTGCAGCAACTAGGCACTGCTCATGCACAGGTTTGACCCCAACTCTGCATTGTCTAGCAGCTGTCAGTCAAAAGCATGCATGTGTGCTTCAATCTGTGCTGACAAAGTACACAGTGTGCTGTATAGAGGTAGATGGTGACTGCACTGACCTGCTGCAACATCTGCTTCACGCAGTCCTTGGCTTCCTGGCTGATCTGAGGCCAGGGGTCAGACTGGAAGTCCAGATTGCCCTTCAAGATGCAGTCAAAGATCTGCTGCTCGCTCTCACCCCAGAAGGGAGGCACGCCACTCAGCAGGATGTACAGAATCACCCCACAACTCCAGATGTCTGCTTGGTGGCTGTAGTGTCGCCTTAGCACCTGTGTACCACAAAACGCTCATGTCAACCAGCACATGCAATAAATTTTGTTCATGAGTTCTCTCAGTTGATGGATTTGAGACAGCAGTGGCATCAGTCTGTGCATTGACAAAATCGACAGCGGATCGGAGCCAGCTTACAAAGTGCTGCGCAAGAAAAAAAGTGAGATGGTAGCTAGCGGAGCTGGTAGCACTAAGAACTTCATACTACAGATGCAGCCTGTCGGTGCATTTCAACCAGAAAACTGCTGGTAAAGACCTCAGACCTGTTTTTGTTACGCGAGGCTCTGCTTTTGCCTGCAGCCACTGATGCAGACAAGTTACAGTACAGTTGACAGGGAGGATGGTATTGCAGCTAGATCCTGCCAGATATACTGGTCCACTCATCATCCATGGCATGAAGAATTGGAGTGACAATGTAGAAAAGTGCCAAAGATGTCTATCTGGCTGTCCAGGAGCAAGAGACACACAATGTGTGTGATGACCTACCTCTGGAGCAACATAGTAGGCACTGCCCACAATGTCAGTGAAGATCTGGCCTGGGTGGTAGAAGACTGACAGCCCAAAGTCTGTGGCCTTCAGAGGTGCATGGGGGTCCTTGTTGGAAAGCAGGAAGTTCTCTGGTTTCAGATCCCTGACACGTACAACCTGTCAGCTTTTACGATTTAACTCTGCTGAGCATGACACATGGATGCTTCCATTGCTGTCCCCTGTGCTGCATTACATACATATGACTTTGCCATACAGCGTGTAGATGTGGGTATGGAGGGAGCAGTCACAGCATACACAGTCACCAGTACAAGCCAATTTTCTTTCTGTCTGATTGCACATAGCAGACTGTCTGTGTCAAAGAAGCATCATGTTCTTCTGCCCAATTGGCCTTTGATAGGTCAAGACTTTGGGAGTGCCACAGTCACTTGCAGCTATTGAGGTAAGCGAAGCAGCTTGATTGACATACATAATGCTCATTGTGCCCACCAAGGCACCCTAGGAGAGTTACCTGTGAATGACACCCAGTGAATGGCAATGCGCCACCACCTTGACAATGGTTCTCACCAGCTCAGCTGCATCCTTCTCACTGCAAGGCACATTACATAATCCAGCGATGCTCTTTGCCTCTTGTGCATGCAGCCAAGGGATTGAAAGCTTCAAATGAACAGGTGAAAGCAAGCCCGCTGCCTGCAGCCCTGTGTGCTCTTGAATGTGCTATGCTAGCTGCAAGTTTGTGAAGTTGCCTGCCAACAATGTGACTTGATGTGAGCATGGAATGCAAGTTTGCGCATGCCATAAGTGGCATTGCTTCACTGCGTGTGATTTGCAACCCTTTCCAAGTTTACAGTAGGTTGAGTACAATGCAAGGAGTTCTACCTGTAGTGACCCCTCTGAACAATGCGGTCAAACAGCTCTCCACCAGCACACAACTCCATCACCTGTCGGGAGCAAGCAGGCTTGTGAGCCAAACAGCAGTTGCAAGGCACAAATGGAAGCAAAGCTCCTGCTGTGCAGCAACAGTGCAGGTATGACTTTGAAAGGAAATGGGAATGCAGAGATCACAAATGACCGAGGGTATAGTCATTGATGTATCTGGACGCTTGGGCAGTTTGAATCAGACGCACCAGGTGCACATGATGCCGGTCTTCATAGGCGCCCTTGAGCAGGGTGACGTTGGGGTGGCCTGCCAGATGGTGCATGATCTGCACCTCGCGTCGCACATCCTCCACATCCTCTGTTGATCTGCAATCGAAAGCTCACTCAAGAACCCCACATGGCAAGTCCCTTCCTCCTGTCTGACAAGATTAATGGGGACAGCAAGCATGCAAAGCCTGCACTCTGACCTTGCAGTCAGCCATATGTGTTGTGTAAATCTGATGATGACACTTGAAGCATCTGTGCATTTTGATCGCGCATAGTCAGTGTTGAACAATGCAACACTGACTATGCTTGCTCAGGAGTCATCAAATGTGTGAGTTTGCTCAGCCAAGACAGTGAAGCCAATGTCAACGCTGCATGGCAATGCGCAGAATGTAGCGTCAAGGGTTTCAGCTCACGTCAGCTTGCGCTTTGAAATGGATTTGCAAGCCAATTGTTCTCCTGTCAGCTTGTCTTCTGCAAGTCTTGTAGTGCCAAATTGCCCCCGTCCCAAGACACGCCCAAGAGTGTACAATGCTGTGACATCCTGTGGGTCAAACGCTGTTCATGTTCACCAGCTATCCGAAATCATGCACGATGAGGTCACTAAATCACTACAACAGCAGTGCGTACCTCTGTTTGCTTCCCAAGAACACTGTGTGCAACTCCTTGCTTTTTGAGGCCAGTATGGCCTGACTTCACCGCTGTACCTCCTACTGCTGGCTTCTGCGTGTGTGACAAATCAGGCTAAGCAATTCATAGGCTGATGCACTGAACTGGTGTGTGTGAGTTGCAAGTTGGCTTCAAAGCAGATGCTGACTTGCGGCCGATGTGGACGGCTAGCATTAGCGCATCATGCAGAAACTTGCAGCCAAAGATAGCAGAGCAGGTGTGCAGTTGTGACATCGATATGCGTCAGCTGCAGAGACTCACGGCGACGACATGGTTGGTAGTAGGTTTTCCTTTGGTTTCATTTTGTGTGTGCGACTCCTTCGGTGCAGATATACAGTTCCCCATATCTGTTGCAGCAAATCGTGATCAACTGGCACTGGCGTTTCTCAGATAGAGGTCAGCTTCGTGCCGGAAGCTCCGTCATCACCGGTTGTTTGACCAGCCGAGGGTTGTCTGACAGACTTCAAGTCCGACGTGACTATGCTTGAATCCACTCTGAAAACCTGGCTAAACCCGTGCAGCACATATGGGCAGACTGACCATGCAGAGCTGCAGCCTGCCTTACTCAAAGCTTGAACTGCAAACTTGAGCCCTGGTCAAATCAGGCGTTTCACCGTACGCGTTGCGTCAGTACGGCAAATTATGCTCTTGAAAGCTTCACAAGCTTGCACCAGCGAGCTGTGCCCAAAATGGTCGGGCGCTGTCGCAAACGAAGCTGCATTTCTTAAGCCCAACATGAGCTGTAGCTTGATTCGCATGGCTATGTCGTCTGGCTGGGTACACCGTAGCATTGGTGCCGAACTTCACTGTGAACGCGTAGAGCGGACCTAGTGTAGGACGTCTGTTAGATCGCGTGATCTGAAACTTGCTTCGACATGGGTGTACCGGGCTTCTTCTCGTGGTTACGTCGCAAGTATCCTCAAATCGTCGATGAGTGCGCCAAGGACCAGGGTCAACAGGAGGAGGGACGCGAGGACAGAGTCTGCGACAACCTTTACATAGGTCAGATCACCCTCAATGAACCACTGTGTCTATGCATTTGCACCTAGTACGATGGTTTTGCCATTTGCAACCTTTTGATTTCCGATGTGCTTTGCTTTGATCTTGACCGAGAGCCGCGCTTGCTGCCTTGGACTTGCAAAATCGGAGCCAGCCGGCAGGGAGAACAACGCATTGTGTTGCATAGCCAATCGTCTGCAGCAATCCGGTCAAGGGCCGCTCAGATCGAGCAACTGATCTGTTAGGTCAACCCTGGTGCATGCAGATATGAACCATATCATCCACGGCTGCAGCCATCCTAGGTGGCGTGATTCTGCTTATGAATCAGAGATAGAGATCTTCCGAGGCATACAAGCCTACCTGGAGAGGCTAGTTCATACATGCAGGTATGTGGACAGACCTATAGGTGGTTGCGTTCCTGCACAGCCTGGGCATAGCAGCTCGCAAGACACTGTGTCCTGCAATGCAGGCCTCAGAGGCTGCTGATGATTGCCATCGATGGGGTTGCACCTCAGGCAAAGATGTGTCAGCAGCGCACAAGACGGTTCATGAGTGCACACACAGAGAGGTTGCGCAAGGGGATTGAAAAAGAGGTATCTGCAGTGCATGGCCGCGACTTGACATCCTATTGAACTTTGCCTCATTGTTACTGCTGCGGTCACCAGCATCTGCAGCATTGTACATAGGTCATCCAGATGCTCTTGCCATGTCCTCTAGATGCTCTTGCACACCCACAAGTTGATAGCTGCAAAAAGACTGACATACCCATCAGAGAAAACCTCCAGCTGGGGCTGAGCACAAGATCATTGCTTGTCATGCTTGCAGATCAGGAGGGAGATGCTGGCCCAGGCAAGAAATGCCATCATAATTCCGCCTTTGACTTCCTTTGATGGGAATGTCATCACCCCTGGCACACCCTTCATGGCTCGTCTGGCAGCTCAGCTGCGCCGCTGGCTGGAGTACAAGGTTGCCAGCAACCCAGACTGGCAGGGCATACAGGTAGAACCCCCTCTTCTTACTACTGTGGGTTTGCTCCATGGAACAGTGTGTTGGGTACAACGGTATTTACTGCATGCGCTTATATGCTATGCCAATGTGAATGTGCTACTGGGTGTGCTTTGACTGTTGTGGTGCTAGCAGCTGCTGGACATCAAACACCCACAAGGTGATTGAAAGCTTGCATCACTAGTTTCATTGCTTTTCTGCGGTTTTCAGCATTGGTGCTGAATGGGCCGGGTGTTCCATGTGTGCCATGATCCCATGCCTGGAACATGACACCCACATGCTGAATCCAGCTGCGTTTGCTCCTGTAGGTGGTTTTGTCAGATTCCAATGAGCCAGGTGAGGGTGAGCACAAGATCATGCGCTTCATCAGACACCAGCGTGCCTGCCCAGAGTATGACCCCAACACAAGGCATGTCATCTATGGACAGGTGACAACATGCCCTACCCCAGCCTTCACATGTCAATCATGACGGTCATACATGACCGGTCATTCCGGTCAGGATTGCTGCAGCTCTTTCTTGTTCTGAGTGCTACATGCAAAACCATCCACCTGGCCTGTGTTCTGGGTTGCCCTGGTCTATTTTCAGGATGGTTTCGAAATGGGTCTGGTCTGTCTGACAGTGTGTGCTTGTGATGTCCAGGATGCTGACTTGATTCTGCTGGCATTGCTGACTCATGAGCCACACTTCTCCTTGCTGAGGGAGGCCGGCAGCCTGGAGGAGGCTGTCAAAGAGATGGGTCTGGACCCAGCTGATTGGTCAGCGGTAAGCCACTCTGTCAGCCATGTGTTACACAATGATTGCAACAAATTGTGAGGTCAGCAATTCATTTGTGGGCTTCAGACATTTGCTATGTCAGACCTATCTCTAGACAGTGATACAGGGTGACCTTTGCAGCATGATCTTGACTTGTGGGAGTGTTCTGCGAGAGTATCTCCGTATGGATACATGCATGTGCGTGAACACTGACTGAGTTGAGTTCTTGTTGGGTTTTTGCGCAGGCTAAGCATCAGCCATTACAGTTCCTGAATGTCAGCACTCTAAGGGAGTACCTCCGCTTTGAGTTCATGGACCTTGTGGGCCCCCCAACAGACCCACCTCCTGCTTCGGAGGCTTCCATGTATGACCCCTGGCACCAAGCAGAACAAGACCCACCTGAGCTAGCCCCTGAAGATGACAAGAGTGACAACGCCTCAGAGAACAGAGCAGAAGGCAATGATGATGGTGAGACAGCACATGGTGCAGACCTAGCCAGTAGTGTCAAGTCAGGCCACAGCAGCGCAGAGCCAAGCATTGCGGACCCTGAGGAGGCATGCTCTAGAGGGTATGGGTCTGCAAGGCCAACTGGTGGAGCCAACTCTGAGGGTCATTTTGCCTTTGAACGGGTCCTGCAAGACTTTGTGCTGTTGACGTTTCTGGTAAGCCAAGGTCTTTACTTGATCCTGCATTTAGCACAAGTATCAGCAGCAAAATTGTATTGGCAGGATGGCTGGCAGTCTTGTGGTGCTGTTTAGTTGTATACCAGCAACCCAGCAGCACTGTGATGTGGAAGCCTTTGACTTGTGGACGCATGAGCATCTGACGCGCTGCAGTCTACATCAGCAACACAGCCCATGCCATGTCTTTGCTAAGCTCTAGTTACCCTTAGTCTTAGGCGCAATCCATCAACGCTCTTCTGGCGCATCATGCTTGCAATAACATGTGATGTGACGTCAACAGGCTGGCAATGTTTTCCACAGTGCTTGCCATTCAAAGACAGAGGCAGTTGCTTCTGATATACAGCAGTTTGCTACCTGATGCAGGCGGGCAATGACTTTCTGCCAAGCATTCCCAGCTTAGAGATCTATGGCCGCCCCAGTGGCTTGGATGTGCTGGTCAGGACATACAAGGATTTGCTGCCTGCCCTTGGAGGACCCATCACCAATGGTTCTATCATCAATCCTGACCGCCTGAAACGGATTCTATCCAAGCTGGCAGAAGACGAAGAAGATGCTTTCCAGAGACTGGCAGTAAGCCTTGCTGTGTTTCGTTGTGCTTTCTGTATTGCATCCAAGCAGAACCCCTACTGTCATAAGTGCTCTCATGTTGAAGCATGAGCTGCCATGATTCTGGCAGCAGTTTGTAGTCTTGACGTTCAGCACATGGGTGCTTGCTACAATCTCCTACAATATGCTGCTCTCATGTCCAACGAGCATGGCATTGCTGCCAAGACACTGTAAAAGTTGAGAGTCAATCAGTGAATTATTGCACACAAAAGCAACAGTGGGCAAAAGCCCTACGCTCTGTTTTGCTGTACATGCATGATGTCAAGCTTGTGCAGTGATCTGTTCATTTGTCAGACAAGGAGGTGTGATGCAGATGCGCAAGGCTCGCGACTTTCAGCGGCTGGCAGAGCGAGAGAATGAGGGGCAGGGTGGGGGTGCCCCCGGCTACAGAGGCCCAGATGGCTCCGGACAGTGGGTCAGCATGGGTGAGCTGGGTGACAACGATCTGGATTCTGTGCTGGGAAGCCTGGGAGGAGGTGAGCAATTCACTGACAATCAGACAATGGAACATGGAAAGTGCATCAGACACAAATCCATTGCTCTAGGGTCTGGCACTCAACCCAAGCTGCTGCATCAAAGTCTTGGCAACTCAGACCTGCACTGACTCATAAACAAGGTTGTGTATTGAATGTGTGATTTTTGGATCTGTCATTTGGCTCCAAACCATGGGTCGTAACCACTTCGTACATGCCAGTGCAATGGGCGTAAGATATTGACATGCTTCAGTCTGTGGTTGCAGATGGTGCAGTGCAGTCCCAAGTGTTTGACTTGCTGACAGCTACCCCAGAGGAGCTGACACGTGAGCTGGCACAGAGGGTCATGAAGCGCTTGGAGGACACCCTGAAAGGCAGCTCAGAGGCCGACCCTGTCAAGCTAGGCAACCCGGGCCACAGAGCACGCATGTATGAGCAGAGGTTTGGAGCCAGTCCAGGTATGCAGCAGGCCCGCATTTAGTTTGCTGTCATCTGTGCATATTGCCTGTAACGCTGACTCTTGGTACATTCTCTGCCTTCCATGACCTTCCCTAGCTCATCTTTCCATGACTTGCTCAATGTCTCGGTGCTGTCCAGAAAAGTGCAGAGGTATTATTGCCATCCTGCCTATGCATCTTGTTACAGCATGTGCAGTGTTGAGCTGATGGTTTGTGTCTGCATCATTGTATTGTTGAGTTGCATGACAAGCCATCAGTACAGTTGTTGTGGCTGCTGATGGGTGTACTACAAGCACTGCGTAGCATATCACCACACATCATCAGCACTTGAACTAGCTGCCAAGCCATGTTAATGATCTCAGATGGACAGAACTATTGAGTTTGCTGGAGATGCTGGTCACTCTTCAGCCTGTGAAACTGGCTGCTGCAGGAGAGGGTGTGGAGAAGATGTGTCGCAAAGTGAGCCATGCATATTCACAAGGCTTGACATGGGTTCTGGCCTACTACGTTCATGGCAGCACACCTGTGCCAGTCAGCAACATTCACACAGCTGCGATTGAAGCAGCAGAGAATCAGCTGCATGGCAAAGGCAAGCAGTCCAGTGCTGCAGATTCTAATGAAGGCTTGGGAGCAACCTGGGACTGGTGCGTGACACTCCCTGTATTCAGTGCAAATATGTGTGTGCACAACAGCGACTTATATGCATGCTGGCTGGCGTTATGACCGTCGGAGTCTAGAGAACTTGACAGAATTTTGAGCCTTTGCCGTGGTCATTGTTTGATAATCAGCTTGCATATAGTGAGTCATGTGGTTGCTGCCGGCACGCAGGTACTACCCCTATCACTATGCCCCTCTGATCTCGGACCTGGCAAAGCACGCCACCGGCGGTAAGAGGAACAAGGCCACCATCGGCAGTGAGGTTTTGTCTACCGAACACGACGACTGGGCACCTCTCAACGGACCTGTGCGTCCTTTGGTGCAGCTTATGGCGGTGTTACCTCCCGAAAGGTACTTTGCATAGGTGGTCGCACAAACTTGGGTTGATATCAGCCAAAATTTGCCTTTTAGACATCCAGTCACCTGAACCGATTAACAATCGGCACACCCAAGGCTTGGTATCCCCAGGCACGGGCCGGAGTAGCTCAGTTGGTAGAGCGCAAGGCTCTTAACCTTGTGGTCAAGGGTTCGAGCCCCTTCTTCGGTGACATCTGTTTCTTTTTGCAACTTTGTTGGGCAGCTTGGTTGCACTGTTGCATACTCAACAGGCATCAGCTAGCGGCAGACTTTGCATGTCATTCAGAAAACACAGGGGCTGGTGAGTTCACCGTGTTGCAGCCAGTTCCTTCTGAGCTGCTGTCCCTTTTTAGACTCTGCACTGCTCATATATCAATGATGCCCACACATCACTGATTGCATTTCAGCGGGCATCCGACTGAGTCCAGTCATACGTCAAGTAACGTGCACGCGGCTCGGGAGCGGCCGTGCGACATCACACGTGAGTATGATTGTATTCGCTATTCCGCTCTCGGGCGACTTTTTAGTCGTTTCATCACTGATTGCATGCGCATGCATATGAATGAACAATGGCAAGCGGTATTGCTGGCAGCCTCCTGCATCAACAATGCCTCACTTGAGCCTGCTGAGTAGATGTGTGGAAGTCAAGAGAAGTGATGCTGGGCTGCGTCAGACAGGTTCAGTGTCACTTGAGATTGCTTCCACGCACCTTCTCAGTGAGGCATTAAGCATATTTGAAGCAGGAATCTGTCAGCATTTTCTGCTTGCCTCAATTGTTCCGGCAAGGATCTTGACAAGACCTGAGAAAATATTGATTAAACGGTTAACAAAAATCACGTGCACTCACAGAAATGACATGTGGAGTGCAAAAGGAGTGCTTGCTGGGTGCAGCTAATGTTTGTCACTCACTTTATGACTTTGCGTGAGTGACACACAATGACTGCTTGACTGTGATGGCAATGTCAGGAGATGGTGCTGCAGCCATGTTTGAACTCACTCAAGACATCAAAATCATCAAAAAACTTGCTTTGATAACCAAGAGGGCTGACTTCATGTGTCATGTGGTTGTACAGTGCCAGGTCATGTCTGCCTCTGAAGTTAGCCCTCATCCTGGAGGGCACCAGGGCCAAGGGCGGTTTGGAGCAGACCAGTGTTGCTGCCGCCCTAGCAGACATGTTCCCTGCTGACCTCACCTCCCTCATTGACATGTCTGGCAAGATGTTTGCTCACACAGTAAGCTTGTCTCCCTGCCATCATGAAGCAAGTTGTCATTCACCAGTTGTCAGCAAATGTGAGCTTCCTGACCTGGCCACAAGTTGACCTGCCAGCCTGAATGTTATGTGGGGCCTCTGGGCAGCATATGTTTGCAAGCATGCTGCCCAGAGGCCCCACATGACATTCAGGCTGGCAGGTCAATGTTTGCAAGCATGCGTTGATGTGGCCTCCGTTTCCAACCATAGGCAGGCACCCAATGCGCATGAACAAGCAAGCACACATGCAATGCTGGTCTGGCAGGGTTTGGCTGGCTGCGTAACGTTGTCATGAATATTGCAGCAGTGCTGCTGTCTGGATGCCTTTCACTGTGCAGCATGTCTGCAGGCGATTGTGAAGCTGCCTTTTGCCAATGTGAAGCGTCTGGCAGCTGCTGCTCAGCAGGCTGACCCCAATGAGCAGGAGCTCACCCCTGCTGATGAGGTTAGCCTGCTCCTCCACTCTACCTGTGTAATAATAATAATAATAATAATAATAATAATAATAATAATAATAATAATAATAATAATAATTATTATTATTATTATTATTATTATTATTATTATTGAAACGTGTACTTAGCCAGCAGGCATCAGGTACGTGCGACGCAAGTCAATTCCCTCCAGACAGGCTTGTTCAGAGCATTACGCAAATGGCAGCAATGCCATTTGCACCTGGGCAGCCCAGTATAACACTTGGCTTTTCATTGAATTGATGCCGAAAGGCGTAGTCTTTTCTTTTCTTTCCTGTTTCTTTTTCTTTTCTATGCCATTTGCAGCTGATGCATGCATGCAGGCACTGATGCTGTAGAAGCTTGCAGCCACAATTCTTTGCTTCAAAAATGCCTTAGGCTGCCAGGCAAGCAGTGAAACTGCTGTCACTTGACAGCATGCATAGCAATGCGTTATCACAGGCTATGGAGCCTACATGCACTTGCTGCAACAATCCAGAGACAGAACGACAAAGTGCATACTCATACTGCAGCACTCTGGTGTGCCCATGTGTGAAGCCCATGACTGCTTTGACTATTTTTCATTTCATTACTGGGTGTGTAATGCAGGAGCGTAATGAGCTGCGGGCAGGAAGCATTGTGACACACAATCAGCATCCCTGTGCTGCTCCCCTGCGCCTCATCGCCAGAGAAGGGCTGTCCTGGGACAAGGCCAGGACCAAGCTCACAGCACAGAAAAGATCACGCTGGAATGCCAGACCAGGTAAGCAAATTATTCTGTTTTGTTTGGTAATGCTTAGTTCAAAGTTGCCGTAACAATGGCAGTATAGCTGTAGCACTTGCACCACCATGCATTGCTGCATTGGCATAGCCAACATGCTGATCAGCTCATGCTAGAAAGTAGTCTGCACATACTTCTGGCAAATTGCACCATGATTGCTGACACCAGACCTCGCATCTTGCAAGGCCACTTGCCCAAGCACAATGTACTGTCTGTCATGTATTGTTACGGGCTTGTACCTTGAGACGTGGTTGCTTAGGCAAGAGATCCTTGAGCATGCTGAGGCTGCTGGTGCCCAGTGTGCACCCAGAGGAGGAACCCACCCCACCCCCTGGGCAGCATATGCCAGTCACCGTTGCCGACATGGATCTGGCTGGTGTCCCAACTGCTCCCTTCTCTGCATCCTTGCTGGCAGGTATCATTGCAGTCAACACCACTGCCATCACTTTTTACCGCAGCCTTTGCTGCTGCCATTGACTGCATATGTACGACACCTGCTACATGACTGATGCCAGGTGAGTCCTGATATCACTACTGTCTGTATCAAAGACGCCTTCAGATATATATCATATAAAATAATATTACATTATTATTATTTTATATACTACATATGTTGCATTATATATTTTTATTTATTATATGATATATATAACTATAATGTAGTATACGCATATGATATATATATCATATATATAGTTCGTTACAGGGAGTCACATGCCAGCAGGTCATGTCAGGTATATGTCCAGCCAGGTTGTGGCAATGACAGTTGCAAGTGATGAGTGTGCATGCAGGGTGTGAGCTGCCACCGGCTGTTGTGTCTGAGCGTGATTGGGACAGGGAGCAGAGGAAGTTTGGTCCACCTTTCATGGCTGGTCGTGGGGGAGGCAGGAGGGGTGGCAGCAGTTTTGGGGGTGGCGGCGGTGGTGGTGGTGGTGGCAGAGGATTCAATGCTAACAGGGGCGGATTCTCTGCCAGGTGAGATGCAACTTCTCTGTTCTGCTATTGTTAGTTGTAAATCTGTCATCAAATGAATCATATGCAGCTTCTAGGCAGTGCTGCAGCGTCAAGTGCCATGTGTACCTGCAGGTTGTGTCGTGTCAGCCAGCAAAGTTGTGTTGCGGCTGAGATTTGAGGCTGCTGTTTATTTGATTGTGGCAGTATGCGTATGGCAGGATGTGCATGTGGATACCTAAATGGCATCTGGTCACATTCCTGATTTGTGTGATTGCTACTTGCAGAAAACCAGAGTGGGTCCATTGACAGGGGCAGAACAGAGAAGGCAACACTTTCCTTTACATGCAATGCGCAAACCTGTGTTGGCACACCTGATATGGCATGCAGGGGCTCAGGTCAATATAGCAAAGCAGCAGTGTTGTCCGTGCCCCGCCAGAAGGCCGTGCCCATCCCCATCAGGAAGCCCGCTGAGGCCCCCATTCCGCCCCCTGCCTGGGGTCAGAGGGCTTCTGCCACCAGGCCTGCGCAAGATAGGTATGTTTGTAGCACGGCTCTAACTAGGAAGCAGGAGCCTGGCTTGAGGTGCATGCTGTTCTGACTGTACCTGCTGCCTTGTACTGGTCATAGATACGGCACAGGAGCATTGAAATTGACCTGGTGCCTGTCAGAATACATTGCTGCACAACGTGCCTAAGTATTGAGACCAAATTATGACCTTTGCCAGCCTCAGATTGCAATTGAAATCTGCAGTTTGTCTTCTAGTTGTGACTCAATGCCGTCCTTGTCACTGCCACAGGCATCAGGTGTGCAGAGGTTAATGCTTCTAAATGTATTCGAACACGATATATAATGTGAACCTGCTCGCAGCTGTTTCACGTTGTCTATGTTTTCCAATACAATCAGAAGCATCAATGTCCCGTACACCTGATGCCTATGGCAGTGGCAGTCCTCGCAAATACTGCTGCAGCACCACCGTCAAGACAAAGCAAACACATGCATGCATCTATGAACAGGCAGTCCTGCTTTCAGCCATACATATTGTATGTGTCTGAAGTGACCCAGAGTGCACTTTATACCTTTCCACACATGTCAAATGAACACTCCTCCTTTCTGATGTTGGTTTCTGTGACAAGCCCTCACAATGCAGCCCCATGTGTACAGGGCAGTGCCAGACTGGGGTGAGACCCCATCGCGGGGGCCTTCTTCTTCCAGCCCCAAACTGGATGATGAAGCCATTGCCCGGCAGCTGCAGCAGCAGTATGACAGAGAGGTGAATGGTACACCAGGGGGCGTAAGTAGCCTGGAGGAGGACAGTGTGACTGTTGCACGCAGGCTGCAGGCACGTACTGTCCTTCTGTTCTGCATTGATGTCGCTGCTTGGTGCATTTTCAGCACTCATTGCTGCTCAGTAGTAATGCGCATGCCAGACATTCCTTGACCATCTATGTATGTCTTGCAACCTTGCTGGGTGTGTGTTGACCCTGAATTGACAGTGGCTGAGTACAGGTCATTTTACCATTGAGGATGATGCACTTTGAGCTTGCACAGTGTTGCTTTGCGGTTGCAGGTATGATTTAGCTGCACGTGTGTTGTGTCAGTACATGGCCGACAATCTCAAGCTAAAGGTATATCACTACTTGGCACGCTGTCCAGCAGACTTATACAACCTTTCAGACAATTATATTCAGACAACTAGAATGACCTTCACAGGAAGAAGAGGAGCGTAGGGTGCGCCGGAACTTCCAGCCTACAAGGCGCACAGCCCAGCAGGTGAAGGCAGACGAGGACTTTGCCCTGCGCATGCAGCGCCAGGAGCGTGAGATTGCTGCCCACCAGGTGGCCTACTACCAGGAGATGCAGCGCAGGCAGCAGAGCCTGGAGGACATGGGTGGAGTCCCCCAACAACCTATACAGGTGTGCCACTCACATCCTTCATCTTCAGCTTGCCACTGCAAAGTCAAAGCTGCATCTGTTCATGGCTTGGCTGAGTTTCAGAGGGGCATGTCAGTAGCATGGCAGGCATGTGCTGAAGAATTGCTTACAGACTTTGTCCAGCGTAGGAATTAGGGGTGTGCAAATTACCTTTTGTCAATCACTAATGAATGGTGACATTGCTGTAATTACTGCTGATTTACTGTTGGAATCATGAAATAAGGTACTTCAGGCATGTAGCATTTTCATTTCATTTTATAGAAAATGGGCAAAATAAGCTCAAATGTGCCAAAACTAGGGAGAGTTGGTGACGGTAATAGGTTTTCTCGAGGGTTTTTAGGAGAATTTGACAAAATTACAACCTGCACAACCTGTTAAAACGGGTAAATTCCTGATTTGAGGTAGGAAGGTTGCTCAAGAATTTGTTCATCTTGGCAGATGCATCTCCCTGAGCTAGAGAAGTGCTTTGCTGCTTTCAAAATTGAAAACAGCCATGTATAGCAACTGGACAGTAATAGTTTTATATTAAATTGCTGCGTTGCTTACCAGTTGGTAACGTTGCTGGGTAATTACACACATTGGTCCTGTGAAGTTGGCGGAAACTAACTGCGTGTTATGTTATTGAGTATTAATAGGGATTAGTGGGGATTTGAACATCCCTAGTAGTAAGTGTGGCAGGTAAATGTCAGCTTGATAATATAAGTGGACCAGTGAGATGTGTGGAGAAGTGTTTCCAGTGAGGGCATTCTCAGCTATGCCTGCTATGACATCAGAAGTGCTGGCACTGGACAACAGCAGATGCAGTCTATATGGTCACACTGCAGTACACATTATTGTGCTGATGCAGGCCGTGCAGCTGCCTGATGCAGACTTCCCTGAGCTACCCACCAGCAACCCCACACCCTCTGCAGAGGAAGCCCCCAAGTGGCCTGTCCAGAGGGTGAGGGACAAGAAGAAGCAAGCCTCCCCATCAGGCTGGGATGCTGCTCAGACTGGCTGGGACAGGCAACCTGACTCACCCTCCCACATCCCTGCTGTCCACAGCAATAGCACCACTGGCCACACTTATGACTCTTATCAAGAAAAGTCAGGCAAGGTGCATCAAGCCAATGGCTGGAATGAGTCTGCTGCCAATGATGGCTGGGGAGGGGTAGGCTCTGGTGGGCAGAAGTGGGGTGAGTCAGCAGCGGCAGAGGAAGAAGAAGCCAGTGGGTATGAAGGCTGGGGAGATGCAGAAAGCAACAGTCAATATCAGCCTGCTGCTCAGAACATGGGAAAGAATTTCACAGCTGGCAATACAGCAGAAGGTATGCAATGCTGGATGTGACTACCAGAATTCTTGTGCTCCCACATGTCGTTATTGCACAAATCTGCCATGTCTGAGAGTTTAGGTACCATCCTACAGCGTCACACAGTGCAAGCGACGTTGTGGCAAAGTAGCTAAGGCTCACGCAACATGCTGGTGGTGCTGACAGTATTACAGATTGGGCACACTACTGTACAACAGCTTGTGACAGGCATGCATTCAGTAACAACTCTGCAGGCAACACAAGACCGGCAGCAAGAGGCAAATTGCAGTTCTGTCTGCTTTTGCTGTCTTTATACCATTTTCATCACCCGGATGGGTGATGACACTGTTGCAGGTGGTGGCTGGGGTGGTGATGGCGAGGAGGAAGAAGATACAGGCAGCGCGCGGGGGGGTGCACAGGCCACCTCAGGCAGGGGGTGGGGCCAGGCAGAGCCCGATCAGGCGAGTCTGGTTCACTTGATCTGCAGTTTCCTGCTTTGGTGCATTGTTCTGGCCATGAAGTGCAAGTGTCTCTTGTCATAAGTGCTCGATCATGGTCAGCACAGAAAACCAAAGCTCGGTCTGATACCAGTTTGCTCTCCGGCATACCTTCTCTGCATCTGAAGTGCATTGGCTGCCCTTGTCTGCTGAAGGGTCCAGCAAATACATCTACAGCAATTGCAAGAAACTTATCTCATACAAGTATACTTCCCCACAGTAGCCGTGGTTGCTGCATTTAGTTCCAGCATTGTTTGGAGCTTCAAGTATTGCCGCTCATAGGCGAAGCAGTTAGATTCCATGTCTCCTACAGCAGCAAATCAACAGTGTCAACACACAATCAGATGGCCAAATTGTCATGTGAACCTATGCTGCTGCTGTATAGGCATACAGCGGCAATACATGGGGTGACAGAGAGCCATACAGTGCTGTCAGCGCATCAGGCAAGGAGCACAACAGCAGTACTGCATGGGGCAATGACCAGACTGGTGGCAACCACTGGGAAGACAGCCAGGCGGGCAGTGGGACCAAGAAGGGAGCCAAGCAGGCGGCAGCAGCCCAGTACATGCAGAGCTTTGAGCTCCCTCCAGCTAGTAGCATCAAGGTATGGCGTCTGTTTGTTATGACACTGCCCTGCATCATAGTGGCCGCCAAGGGCCCTTGTAGCGCAACTCATCACCTGCAGCATGGTGCTTTGTTGGCACTTCACTGCCAGTGTTACAATGGGCTGCCTCTGTATCTGTTTCTGTTGTGTCTGGCAGGGGAGCAGACGCACTTTGTCAGTGACTACATCAAAACCACAGTGGGAACACTGGGTAGTGAAGCCTGCATGATTGCTTTGTCACATCTGTGTGAACTAGGGTTGAATGATTGAGTGTTCCTGCTGTGCAACAGGAGAGGGCGGCTGCAGCTGCAGCGCGCATCAGCCAGGAGAATGCTGTCAGACAGCGACAGGAGGACATGGAAATGAACGTGCCAGCCCCCTCTACCCACCCCAGGCTGCCCAAAGCCCCTGCCCCAGCAGCTCCTACAGGTGTTTGCCCAACTCATATTACAGACTAGGCCAACTCGGCTCAACAGAGTAGTTATGTGTCATTGTCAGGTCTGGATGCAATTGCATCGCAACTGCCGCTTACACATTTTCCATGATTGCGTTGCTCTAGCTGGCTGATGCTTCAAGGCATTGCATATTGCTTGCTCATACTTGTCCAGTCCAAACACAAAGCATTCAGCTACTTCTCCTCTGCACTGCAGGATTTTCTGTGAATTCTCAGCCAGCATCAGTACAGCCCAGATATAATCAGCCTACGCATGAACAAGCAGCGCCTGTACAATATGACGAGTCAGTGTATGAAACATATGAGCCATCAGTGCCAGATGAGTACGCTGAACCAGCACCTGTAGCTCAGTCAGCCAACCGTCAGTTCACACCACCCCATGCCTCGCCATCTCAGCATGCCACTTCGATGCACCATGTAACAAGTCAGGCAGCACCTCATGTGGCCAAGGCTAATCCTCAAGCTGCTGCCTTTGATATGGATGCCTGGCTAGCTGACCTGAACATTGGGTCAGAGGCCCCACCAGCTCAAAATCAGGGCAACAGCAGCAGTGGTGGAGACTTCGACTCTGTAACGGTTGCCAATGGAGGTCAGCAGCCGTATGATGGAGCACAGTATGGGTCCCAGAATGGTGCTGCAGGCAAACGCAGTAGCTACAGTCCTGATGATGGCAGCTCAAAATCAAGATACATGCCGCCTCATATGAGGACTGACTCTGGGCAGGTGGTGAACGACATTAGTAACAGCTACCAGCAGCCTGTGCGCAAGCAAGTCCCCCCTCCTGGATTTTCAGGGCGCATAGTATGAGGCACGCATGTGTCTGAAGTTTTGGCTGTATTTCAATCTGCGCTGATGTTTCTGCATTTGAATGGGTCCAAACAACTCATGTAGCAGTGTCAGCCAAATGTAATTATATTTCATGCAAATACAAAGTCGTATGAATTGTCCAATGCTAGGCAGCCTTTCATTTTCCAGGCATTGTGCACACTTATTGAGTACTGTCCTCAGGTGCACAAGAGCACTTCAGTCTTCAAGAGACAGAAGCACATGCATAAGCATCACACGCTGTCTGCACAAAGCAAGTCACCCGAATCAACTACCACAGGTGTGTGGTTTCCAGTGCTTGTATGTTAGGCAGTTGATGGATCGACAGTGCAGACTAGTTCAGGTGCCTTGTTCTGAACTAGTAGCAGTCTTTCAAGAGCAGTTCCTAATGACAGGTGGTTTTGTGGATCTGTGTGATCTCAAGGCAGTGACACGGGTTGTTTGCTCTGCTGGTGCAGCACAGTAGCTTTTCTCTAGCACAGCAGAGCTCAGTCTAGCGCAACGCTGCACACCATGTACATCACAATGTGACTTGTCAGAAAAGGGCAGTTGTCAGAAGAGGGGTAGTCATCAGAAGAGGGCAGTTGTTTACCAGCGCTTGCTCCTCAAAGCCATTTGACAGGCTGGTACCTCAGGTTGGTACTGCTGGCTGCAAAGGCTGCCCCAAGCTATGCTATTGTCCAGCACTGGAGCAAGTTCCTTGTCAGCTTCCTCACCCTCTGCCTTGACGTGCATTGACTGAGCTCTTGATCTGTCAACCTGAATCCAAGCAAACCAAGTGTCATGTTTGAGATGTGGTCATGCATAACACTTTTCTCTCTGGCTGCTGTGTGTCCTACGACGGCCTGTCATTAGGGCAAATCCTGGTGGCTAGAACAGGTGAGTGCTGATATACATGTGGTCTGACTACTCCCACCCTCTGCCTTGTTTTGTACACTGTGGAGCTGGCAACCACTAAAAGACCCCTTCTGCTTCTTCAGAGTCAAATTCATGAAAGCAACTGCCAAAAAAATTGGCCCATATCCGGAGGTCTCTGATACTGGTGAAGTATCTCTGGGGAACCCAGCCATCATCTGTGTCAGAGATTTGCCATCATCTATGGGTTGACTGGCAATGAGCCCAGTCAATTCCCCTTGAACTCATACTGACTGGGCCACCTCAGCCAATCAAGGCACCACCCTTGAGCGTATCTCTGAAGGGCCCAGTCATTATGGATCAGAGGCCAACATGCCCACTTGGCCTCAGCGCATTCCCCTTGCTTCCTTACTGGCAGCCCGCCCAGTATTCCCCTTTCAGCATACGTCTATGCTGTACTGGGTGTACCCCCCACCCAGACCGGTACTATAGTGCCTGTTTTGTTACATATTTATGCAAGGGCATTTAATTCAGATTGCGGTTATGGGTCAACGGGCGTGACAGTCAACGCCACTGTTTATGCGGCACCACAACCCGATGAAGGACGACCCTCGAAGGAACGCGCAGAAAAGAAGTACGAAGCCGATCGACACGGAGTAGTGGTGCTACAAAGCTCACCTGTCCCACCAGTGTCTTAAAATGGCAGATCTGATAGATTTCGCAAAGAGTGAGAAGTGCATTGTCGCTTTGTGTACGAAACGCACCATAGCAATTTTGGTGCCGAACGTTCCGTGGAATACAACCGGGCCCAGAGAAAACACAGAGCTGAAGCTTGCCCTGTACTTCGTCACGCTGTGACCAACATGCTGGCAACAAAGCTGACACTGAAGAAGTGGGCCCCTCTGTAGGCTGTAACTGCAGCTCTCTGTGCTGGTTTGTACTTGCCGATCTGCACCAGCAGAACAAATTCAGTAAGACGCATTACCAGCATGATGATGTGCTTGCTGATAGCAGACAGAAGTGACTTGGACTTAGCAGTACAAGCAAGGACTGGATTCTTCTGACATTAAGGAGGACTGCAGGCTGCCGTGGTCACTGAAAGACCTGATTTGTGTATCACAAAAGCTCAAAGCAATACATGCATTGACACACATGCTATGTTTGCTGCCACTTTTGGTACGATGAGTTCATGCCGCTTAGTACAATGCAATTGCAGTTTGCAACACTGTGGAACTCTTGGCGTGATGAGTTCATGCAGCACAGTACAATGCAAGCGCAGTTTGCAACACTGTGGAACTCTTGGTGTAATGAGTTCATGCAGCAAAGTACAATGCAATTGCAGTTTGCCACACTGTGGAACACAGGCAGACAATGCTTCCTGCTGTGAAGTGCACAAACACATTGATGACAGAAGCAGCTGCAATGCTGCAGCATGCTGCCATGACTACTGCAGCGTCTGATGCTTTATCACTTGGCTGATGGTGCAAGTAGGGTTCATCTCCAGGAATGACTGGCAGTCCTGACCCACAACACCACTGTGAATGGTAGCAGATGTTGCTATCATAGACAGCACAGTTAGCCTGTGCTAAAGTGGGTGACGGCACCAAGACAACTCACAGCATCACTGTCAATGGTGACGAATGTTGCTGTCATACACAGCGTGCTTGATCTGTGATACAAAGGTGCTGACAACCACAGATATGACTGAAGTGAGTACGGGATGAGGTTGAATTCATTCGGCTACCTATAGGGCATGACCTGGCAAGACATTGATGTAGTGTGCCAAGCCTGACTTGGCTGTAGGGGTGAAGGACCTGATTGGCGATAGTAGCCACACAACAGCAAAGTCTCCAATCACTTCTAGCGCTGTGTCTAACAGCACAAACCCAAACTCCTGCAGACAACAGGAGAAATCAGAGCACAGCAGGGCAGGCTGTGAAGGCAGCGCAAGGCATAATTGCAGTCAACATTACGTTTCTATTTCCACAAATCAGCAGCAACCAAATTGACAGAGATGTGGACCATGATGCAATGACACCATACCTAGTCAGCGATTGGTAGAAAAAGCCCTGTCATCCCAAATGTCATAGTGCCCAATGACAAGCAGGCCATATGTTGCTGGCCTTTGAGCTCAGAACATTCAAGCAGTGCAGGCACCACAGCATATTCAGCGGGTGTAGTGACATTTAGTTATGTCAGTGTCTGGGCTTACGGTTGTGGCGAAAGCTGCTAATAGGTGCAGGACATTGACATGTTCCTGCAAATTTGAAGAAGATGCAAAAGCTTGGTGAGCCTGCTTAACAATAAACTCAAAGCAAAACGCACACACATGCAGCTCAGCTGATGATGAAGGCATTATGATGCAGGGGCAGAGATTGATTGTGTCAATGTATCCTTGTTGACATGGACAGGCACATGTGCATGATGTGACATCCCAATGACTATGCGATACAACCTATCTGCCAACACATGATTCAGTTACTATGCAATGCTCAAAACTTTTGGAGCCAAAATCTAGGCAGCACAAGCTTCAATCAGAGAAGACATCAAGCAAGTGACAGCCTACTTGGTCTCGTGCAGCAGCCCCATGCCCCTCTTCTTCCTCATCTTCATCATTGCTGCTCTCAGCTGATTAGTTTTGAACAGGACCCAAGCCTGATACTACTTTCAGCATGAGACTCATAAGCAATTAAACTTTGCTCTGAAGACAATTGATATGGCTCCTTTTTTGACTTGAATTCAATTTGACTGCCAGTGTGAAAGGCCAATCCTTGACAAAGCAACTCTGTGACAAAGCTATTCTCTGCCCCTCTTTGGACACTGATGATCAGGTGGTTTGCTGATGTGCTAGCTTATGCGCCAATTCAGGAGCAACACCGCCTCTCAGGCTGGCACTCAAGGCCTTGTTGCAGTATCCTAGCAACAGCTCCTTGCAGCAGGTGTTTCATACAAAGCCGTTAGTTCAGCTGCAGCCCTTTTGTGAACTGTTAGTCAAGAAACAGCTGACTGCAAAGCCCTCACATTAAAAGAGGCCGGTCCATATTAAAACCAAAACAATGCACCACTGGTGCTTACAGTTGTGTCACAGTCAATTTTTGGCATGATCGTCATCAATGACTGTCAGCAAGGCTGTACAGCTTTGATGACATGTCATGCACAAGTGTGACAATTTATATCCTTGCACCAAGGAAGCATTGCAAACATACTCATTCCATTCACTGAGTAGTGCCAAAGCTACCTTAGATCCTCATTAAGAAGTTTCGTCATTACAAAAAGCTGCATAGAGGGTGTCAAACAATGCAGTGGCAAATGCGTGAAAGAAGAAAAAGCTATAGACAGTGTTGAGTCACTCTGCTTTCCAATTAAATTCAGAGCAAATGTACAAGCCCATGGATTCTATTGCGCAATCAAAGCAAATCTGCAGTCTCAAATTGCCACAAGTGACAGTAATTGCAGCTGCAGGACCCATTCAGCATCATCCTCACACAGCCATTGTATACTCTGGGAGGCATCACAGCATTCTCACAGCGCCTTCTTGATGGCTTTCTTTGCCAGGTCAGGAAGTTGGTCTTTTGGCAGCCAGAATTTGGTATACAATTTTCCAGCAGTCAACCCACCAACGAATGGAGCAGTCCACCACAACCAGTGATTGTCCCAGAACCTGCAGTCATGATGGGCTGACATATGTCGTGATATGATGTGCTTTTGGGTTTGGTAGCATTGTGAATATTGAATGCACACGACAAATATTGACCAGACATGACATGCCAAGTGTGACAAGGAGGGGCAACATGGGCCTACCCAGTGACAACTGCTGGTCCCAGAGCTCTGGCAGGGTTGATGCACATGGAGCTGACAGGGCCCAAGATCCACATGTCCAGGCAAATTGCCAGGGGCACAGCCAGTGGTCCTAGCTTACCCCAACCCCTGCAACATCAGAGTTGATGGTCAGTTCGTCTTGACACATGATTGACACACTGATGCACAAATTTGACTACCTGTGCCTACAAAGATGAGACTAGAGGACTGCCTTGACGGCCACAGCTGCAGTCAGATAGGAGTACGGCTCACCTTTTGTCCACCACCATGCCAAACAGCACAAAGATGAAGAAGAAAGAGGCATACACTTCTCCTAAAAACGCCTGCAGATTGCACAATTATGACATTGAGGGAATTCGTTGAGAATATCAGAACCTCAGCTAGATGCTTATCAGTGATATACAGCACTTGTGAGCAAGTGCATCCATGAGAACTGGCAAGCATGACAACAGCAACTCTGGTGCAAGGCACCCAATTCTTGCAACAGAAATTTTATGACAGCTTTCCCTGCATGCATGCACTCTGCAGGCAACAGCAAAGTCACCAGGCATTCTCCTTAGCAGAAAGTTACTAAGGCTCTATTTTACTGCAGCATGTGAGCTTGCCTGACCGACTGTGCGGTCCAGAGGCACCCCTTGCACACCAGCAAAGCCCATGTTCTGCATGCTGACTGCATCATACCACACCTCACTTTATATTGGAAGATGCTATAGCTTGGACTACGTTCTGAAGGGCCAGGATCACCAGCTTGTGCTCTGCCTATGCTTGTAAATGCAGCATTGACACAACAGCGCTGTGATGTTTCTTGGCATACAGCAGGTGGAACATGCAGAAGCAGGACGCATGCATTGTAACAGCTAAAACAGGGTGCAAGCAGGTCCAGCATCTGCATGAGTCCACTGCTGACCTGGTAGACTGTAAAAGGCCCCTGCTGCTCCAAAGATGCCGCCAAGGCACTGGGCTGCGATGTAGCACACACCGCTGCTCACACTCTGCACACCCCATCATAGTTTGGTCAGTGTTGTCAGCATCACGTTACAGCCACAACTTCTTTTCAATATGTTTGCGTGCTTGAGTACTGAGGGAGACCGCTAACATGAGCAGCATGTGGGTGCAAAAGATGTGTGATGCAGTGAGGGTGGTGAGGAGGAGCACCTGCATGCGCGCCATCATGAAGACAGAGGTGACCATGGGGTTGAAGTGAGCGCCACTGATGGGTCCAGCAGTGTAGATCATCACTGGCAGCAAAACCTGCATCAAGCCAGCTGTGATACAAATAAGCCTGCTGTATGGCCTTCTGAATTGGGGTGAGGCAAACCTGATACCTACCTGGCGGCTAACGCGAGAGCAAAGGCTGGCACAGCTTCAAACCAATCAATCAATCAAGCAACTACTGACACCATGTGAATGTGCAGCTGTGTGCAACAAGCAGGTGCCAAATGCCCTGGGCGGATTTGCTTATGGCCTTTGCAGGGTAATCAGGCCAACGAAAAAGGTAGCCCTGATTGGACTGTCAAAGCATCTTGTAGACTTATCATTGCCAAGTTGACGTATGTTCAAATAAAGAAACGCAAGCTGACCAGATGTGCACCCATGATGAGGCCCATTGTGAGTGCCGCATCTGATCCAGCATACATCTTTGCCATGGCCACAGCTCCACATGACATGAAGTTAAAAGCTGCCTGTGCAATACACGCAACCATTTTGTATTGTGTGCTGCAGGTGAGCAGGTGTATCAAAGTTGCACGTGTTGAGCAGGGCCAGTCAGAGCATCAAGGAATCAGCAATATCCATAGATGAAACCCAAATGCAATGATCACAGAATGCCATGTATGTTTTGTCAGCATGTGCTGCAGGAGTCCAGGCTAATTGGCTGGCATGCACCTGAGAATGCCTGCAGAACAGATGCATGCAAATACCTGGGTGACAAACTCGCACAAAATCTTTGGTCTGTCATCTGCTTCTAGGGGTTGCACTGCAGACAAAGTGCCACAGTAAGTCCCAGCTAGCTTGTCAGTTCACATCAGAAGCAGCACCGTGAAGAACATGACCTCTTACATCTGAAAAGCCCCAGCAACCTGTCAATGACATCATGTTTTGGAGACTCAGCTGTCCCTGCAGCAGACAGCAAGCTTGCATACCAGCCAGAGCAGCAAGTGTTGCAAATGCATGAACGCAGCAGCCTCTTGAGCTGATGTCAAGATTCCGGACAGAGACACACCATTTGTGGCAGCTGCTGCCTTGTGATCCACCTTGCTGTTGCGTTCAAGATCAGCGTTGTCAGAGGCAGACACAGCTTTGCTCATATGACGCCATGTGTCTGCATACACAATGCAAGCGAGTTGCAACCCTTTGAAAATGCCAGCAATATTTGCAGCAGCATTGACATTCAATCTTTTAGACCCTCTCAAACACCTGCTGTCCTCAGCCTTGGGGGCACTCTTTTGTGCTGGTGATTATAAAATTTGTTGCTGCCTTGCGGCTCAGACATTGAAGGGGAAATGGCGCAGCTTGGCACCCGGCATCTTGATGAAGGAGAAGCACTACCACCAATATAGCGGGTGCTGAGGGCCGTGACTGGCTGAATAACTCCGTGGCCGACGCGGGGACGGATCAGATGCCTCAACAATGACATCCTTGCTGACGAGATTGCTGAGCCTACAGCCCTGAGGAAGTTTAGTATGCAAACCTCAAGTTCTTCTGAGCCTTGCAGCAGGTGCTTTACAGACTTTGCAACTATCAGTATATCTCAGCAGTTTTGCAACAGCACAGGGGTCAAGCAGTGCTTGCCGCGGAGTTCTCACCGATCACAGAGCAATCACCGCCCCTGCGACCCAAACCCGATTGGTGTCCAGCAGCTCGACCACAATAGCCGCGATCGTAGGGTCAAGCGCGGTTCACAAAGTAAACTCTCCTGCCGGCGTTCCCCGCTCGTACAGAGCTGCAGCTCTGCTTGCCGAAACTGTTGACTGTATGACTACATTTTACATAAACACACATGCTATCACTACAGTACTTGAAGAGTCCTCAGAGTTGACCATAGCCAACGCATGCAGCTTCGTTAAACCCACCGCATGTCTATCGGGTTGAATCAGCTATACCATGCGTCAAGTCGCCTTACGCCTGTTTCAAAGATCAGCCGCTCTTCCATACAGGCGAAACACGTGCATATGCACAACGCCCGTGCTTTCTGGTAAAGCAAGTTGTCTAGCGTGACCTAACTGCTTGCACCCACGCAGCTTGAATGGTTCAAATCTGGCCTGCGCAAGCTAGCTTTCAAAACAAGCTGAGTTACCCTTACCTGCAATCAGGCACCAGACAGTTGCAACAGCCTTGTTGCTGAGTCAACTCCATGTTCGGAAATCTTTGACAAACATCTTCGCACTCAAGCCCAAGTTGGCTGTTGTCATGCACGCAAGACCTTTGCTGGAGATGTGCCTTCCATAGTTCACCTGTACCCTCACAACTCTGCTGTTGACCTCCCAGAAGCCAGTTGTCAAGCAAGTTTGCACAGCATTTTGACCTGCCGATCACAGTAGCAAACCCAATATTATTTCTCACTCATGAGAGTGCTTGCCTGCAGCCATTCTCACCAACCAAGCGGCTGATGAGAAGCTCAGTCTTGAGCAATTCTCTGCTCTGTTGAAAAACGTTGACTGTGGGCCTGGGCCCTGCTGCCAGTCAGCTGTGGAGAGAGGGAGTTGATACTGAGGTTTTGCTCAGAAAGGTGACCAAGCAGGACTTACATGAGGCAGGCATCAACTTGGCCAACAAAAATACATATTTATGATCGTGATCATCCCACAGATGCAGGTCAGCGTGAGTCATGTGTGATTTTAGATATTGTTGCACTTCAATTGGTGTGATCAACCTTTGGAAGGCTGTTGGCCAATCAGACAGGAGAAGCTTTTCCTCTTGAGGCACCATCTATTTGACAATGGTTCTAGTTGGCCGAAGCAAGTCAGTCTCGCATGCCGATGACAATGAACATGGCTGAAGAGGGCTTTCAGTGATGTGCTCATCTCATATACTTGCTATTCGCAGAGAGGCTTCATAAGCATCTCCATGCACACAGCATTGGTATATTGGCCTTGCGCAGCATTCAACTGAGCACTGTCTGGATTGATTGTGACCATAGCTGCTAGCCCTCTGCCCAGTACTTCTATTTTAGGTGCAAGCCAGGCTGCTAAACCCCTTGGCAAGTGAGTGCAACAGCCTTGCATGAAGCCATCAGGTTGTGCCCACTGTTTTGCTCTTGTGCTTCTGCTAGCACAGGCAGGGCAATCCAACAGGTAATGAAGGCACTAAGCCAAGACTGTGAAGATGCCAGCTGAGTCTGGCTCACGGCTCTCTGCCAGATGTGGTGCTGCTGCAAGTGTCGATATTCTGCCTGATCTACATACAGCAGAAGATTGTGTGCTCAAGCAATGTAGACAACCATGATTGTCTAAAATTTTTACTTTGCTCACGCTTGTGATCTGGACTCTGTTGGCTGCAGTCATGCTGTCATCAACTAATTGTTCTGTCGGTGCATCTGGAGCCTTTGATCGAAGCACAGCCTGCCCAACACCAAGCAGCCGATACTGCTGCAGCAAAGGTGGTACCAACCTTAGGAGCTTTCCAGATTTGGAAAGCAACTCAAAAGCAAGCTTGTGCCCCAGAGCATACCTAGATCTAGATGCAAATTGATGCACAACATGATAGCGGTGCTGGGTACACTTGGATCCATTTGCTTGCTTCCCGGTTCTTGCATACCAACAAACACAAATAGCAGAGTCATGAGTCAACTCACAGTAATGGTCATGACCAGCACGCTAGACTAGGCATTGTCATTGATGACTACCGTACAAAATTAGTGCAGCGCTGCCAGCAACATATGTAGATAGGCATGCATGTAGATAGGCTATGTACTAGCATCATGGCTTGTGACCACGCCACCTGCCAGTACATGCAGCATGTAATGTTACCAGCACTTTTTTGAATTTTGCTGTTTCAGATAACTCGTGTGTAAGCAGAACTCTGTCACAGCACACCCAGCTGTGACTTTGCAGAACTGGAGTAAATCATTGTAGTCAGCACAAGTGTAATTCGTAATGTGCTTGTCATGTGAGCCTGAATCCTGGCACCTAGGCTATAGCTAGTGTGTAATTCATCAGCTGACCTGCAGGTAAGATGTGTACCTACAGGTTTGTGATATTCCTTTTATGGCATGCCAGACTCTGAGAGGTGCCTCACACTGTTCGACAGTCCATTTCTGATAGAGGAGCAAGCCCTTTGCCAAGTTGCCACCACTGACACGGAGTCAGCCCTACCTGAGGGAAGATGCTGCATCCTACAGGCTCAGGTGAATGGTCAATTACCACATCCACTTTGGACCCTGACTTGCATCATGTGGGGTCCATGTGCGAGGTCAAGACATGAGGTTGTGCCATCAAGCTAGACAAACGCTCCGCAAGGTCCTTTCAGGGTCAGTCTGGACGGACAAGAACCTCGTACGAATACAATCATTGCCGAGAGTACTCTCGAGAGTACTGGATAGAGCTCTGATCAGTTAACAGCACCCACGTATCAGTTGCCGCTTGATTAAGATCACCGAAAGGGTTCGATAAACCAGGTGCGCGGGACCTCAAGCCGTGCCTGCAGCGAGTCCTGCATAATGAGCACTATTCTCGTTGGTGGCTCAACATTTGTTGCGTATGGCATCCGCCATGGTCAACCTCTGCAAGTTGACGTGAAAGACGCGTGCTTAAATAATTAAGTGCACTTACCGTACGGCGTGCTGCAGACGCGGCGTTGAGCTCAAGAATCTGAGCACCGGATACAATGGGAGTAGGAGGCCTGAATCTGTTCGGCTTGCATCAATATGACGGGCTTACAAGCTTTTTCGGCGATGGTCCTCCACTGTCTCAAGGAGTAGGTTACGGAATTGTCGTAGGCTTCGGGGCAGCTTTCGCGGTGTTGACCACAACTTTAGTTTATTTGGACTACAAATATGGTGGTACTAAGTATCATAGCGAGGTAACCATGGAAGTGCCGACTCAAATGACGTGATTTTCAAACCACTTGCAACTTGCAGGCATATTTTATTAATCAAGCCCCAACCGCTTCATTGCTTGCTCAAGACTCCCTCTTTTTATTCAGCTCATGACCAATCAAATGTATGTGTTGCGTACAGGACTTCAATACAGCAGGCAGGACCATCAAGACTGGCCTGATAGCTGTTGACATTGTCTCGCACTGGACTTGGTCTTCAACCTTGCTGCAGTCCTCAAACCAAGCCTTCAAATATGTACGTGGTGACACTGCTGGTGTAAACCTCAGCATCTGTCTTGGAAAGCATTTCATGCAAGCGACTTTGTGTGACAATGAAATCTTGACCTGCAAGCCAGTGGCAAAACTGCACAGCTAGTGATGATGCATACGCTGATCACACAAACTCATGTTGCATTGAAGCATGCCCAATGCAGACTTCACACTTCGTTTACTGCAGGGAATTGCAGGACCTTTCTGGTATGCTGCTGGTGCTACCATACAGATCCTCCTGTTTGGAGTGTTGGCAGTTGAGATCAAGCGCAAAGCCCCTTCTGCACACACCGTTCTGGAGATTGTGAAAGCCAGATGGGGCCGCACAGCTCACAAGGTGCCTACTCCACACAATTGCATATCCATTGTTACAGCTCGCTACAGTCCAAGTCACTAGTTGCATCTGTGACATAAGGTGCTTGCACTCCCTCAACACCATGGGGCTCAACTGCATCTCAGTCATTTTCTGTACAAACTTGCTGTGGAGACCATCAAGTCCTGTACAGTGTTCCACCCAATTGTCCCAACCATGTGCAGGCTGCCTGACTTGCAGGTCCTATCAGCATACTTGAGTATACTGTACACGAAATCAGCCATGGCAAAATGCGCCTGCTCATGACGTCGACAATGGCTTGAATGCCTAGGCTTATGCTTGAACCTGCTGCAAGTTCACAGTGTCATTACTACGCACAGCGGTGTGCGTGCTGATTTGCGTTGCTTGAATGTATTGAGACAATAGAATATGCACATGCTGATAGACAGACACCACAGATCTCTTGACACCTGTGCATGGTCCTACGCTGGGCATGCATGCTGTAGGCAGGTACACTAAAGTCAGCTGGTGCAGACACAGCGCGCTGAAAGACTTGTGAACTGGCCTGATGAGTGCAGGTCATGTTCTTCTTCTGCATTGTGACCAACATTGTGGTGTCCACTCAGCTCATTCTGGGAGGCTCGGCAGTCATCACAGCGTTAACAGGCATGTCGGTGTATGCCGCCTGCATGCTCATACCTCTGGGCATCACTCTTTACACAGCCACAGGTTGGTCAACCACACTCATGTCTGTCCGAGCCTAGACAGGCCTATATCCTGTGTGTGTGCGCACATTAGTCTGTGTGTATATCTTCACGCTGTGTAGCAAGGCTGAGGTAGAAGGCGCAGTGCTAGCATGTCAGGAGGCTGAATTCCTGCACTGTTACATGCTGCCTCATGGTGGAACCACTGCCTACATAGCCACAGGTCAAGTGACTGTCCATGTTGTCTGCTTGTTGACAAAATCAACACAGCGTCACAGTGTGAGCTTATTAGGTTGCTCCTTTATGTCTCTGTCTTCCTTTGGACAAGACTCACATTGTAGGGGACCGTCACAAGGTGTCTTGGTTTAAGCTTCAGCACAATCACTTGTTTATTTCTGCTGCCCCCCCCCCCATCCTTTCTTCTCCACCCTCAATGGCCCCACCTGTTGAATATTCTGGTTCACCCCTGATTGCCACTGCTGACATGACCATGATTGTGCCTGCAGGTGGGCTGAAGGCCACCTTCACATCTTCATACATCCACACCGTCATCATCTACGTCACCCTCATCCTCTTCTGTGTGACAGTCTATGGCACCAGTCCAAAGCTAGGCAGCCCCTCAGTGGTGTGGGAGCAC